>Ga0209611_10007415_pt1 | contig 17583 bp, 21 predicted proteins | sample S1TSphgellanicum_3_FD_187693 | JGI IMG/M metagenome (GOLD analysis project Ga0209611, IMG submission 187693) | Host-associated microbial communities from peat moss isolated from Minnesota, USA - S1T2_Fc - Sphagnum magellanicum MG (SPAdes) (version 2) | ecosystem: Host-associated > Plants > Peat...
AGAATGAAATGATTCTTGTGCAAGTACTGCCTGAAATGCATGATGCCCCAAATCAGTGCGTAACACTCCCCTTCCATGGGATGGAATTTTTTCTGTGCTTCGGTCAAGCTCTTACTGGCATAAGCCACCACCTTTTCAAATCTTCCTTCTTTTTGAGACAATATCGCTCCAACACCTCTGGGCGACCAGTCAACGTCCAGACAAAAGGTCCTCTTGAAATCAGGTCGTGTGAGTATAGGCGCATCAACCAGAGCTGCATTTAGTTCCTAGAATGCCTGTTGACAGCCCATGTCCCACACAAAATTAACATCCTTTTTGGTCAGCTCAAATAGAGGAACTGCCAGCTACGAATAGCCTCGGACATAGTTCCAGTAATACCCTGTCAGACCTAAGAACGACCTGACATTGGTGATTGTCTTAGGTTGCGGAAAATGCAGAACTGCCTCAATTTTGTCAGGATCTGGCTTGGTGCCCTCCTCACTAACAACATGGCCCAGAAACGTAATGCTCTTTGCAGCAAAACAACACTTGTTTGGGTTCAGTTTGAGGTTCACTTCCCTGAGTTTGTACAGCACTACACCCAGATGCTGCAGATGTTCCTCCCAGTTCTCGTTGTGCACATTGAGGTCATCAATGAAGACCTTCAGAAAGTTGCTACCCAAGTCTTTAAAGACCTCCGACATAGTTCTAGTGAACGTACTCGTTGCATTCTTGAGGCCAAATGGCATGACTGTCCAGTCATACAACCCAATTTTAGTGATCAAAGCTGTCTTTTTCATGTCTTTTGGAGCCATTTGAATTTGCCAGAAGCCAAACTACAAGTCTAAGGCAGTGAACCATGATGAGTTTCCCAGTTGACTAATCACATCCTCCACAAGTGGCATTGGAAATGAATCCCGACGTGTTTGTGCATTGAGTGGTCGATAGTCGCCACAGAAATGCCTGCTCCCATCCTTCTTCACTGGTAGAGTTACCCGACATGCATACTCAGAGCTATTGGGCTTCATCTTGCCCAAATCGACTAGGACATTAATCTGCCTCTTCACCTCTGCCTCTTCCTAGTAGGATAATCGACCAGGAGATGCTTTGCAAGGAGGGAACCCTTGCATATCCACAAAGTGTTCCCCAATAGTGCAGCAACTTAGTTCACCCTTGTTCCAAGCAAAAACGTCTTGGTACCGCTCCAGAACTCTCCAGAATTATTTTTGTCTCTCTTCCTCCAAGCTGGTGTCAATCCTGATTCGTTGACAAATCTCCCTCCATCTAGTATCCATTTCATCTTGGATGGAAGATGCCAACTGCTTAGTGTGGTTGCCCTCAGAGTTGCCATCTTTCGTCTAAACAGTCTACAGTAGTGCTGGAATTGAGGAAGCGAGTCCTCAGCTGGATTCCCGCAGCACAAGTGGAACAACTGCTTCATGCGTGGATTCATACACGGCCTGTCTACATTGCTCTGCATTAGACACCCATCTCATCCAATCTGCGTAATCATCCGCATTTGTGATCTCCTTGTCCATGAACACGTCATCCTACTCCTGTAGTATTAGTTGCAGAATCTCTTACGATCCTTCTGATTCCACCAAATCCTCCAATTCAGTATCCTTGAACTCATCCTCACAATCAATTTGTTTCGATTGATGTGAGTCCCATTCACAATGCTCGTTGCCATCAGTACCAGTCTCTGACTCTGAGGTAGACGCATCACCTGCCCCGGGCATAATGGTACTATCCTGATCTGGCATCCAGGCATAATTATCATTGATGTGTGTGTTCTTCAAGATAGTCGTAGCCTCATCCACTAGAGCTTCTGAGTTCATTCTATGTAACAAATTTACCATGGTCAATGGCAATACTTCCATGTTGGCACCTGGCCCATGCCTCACCTGGATTAGGCCTCGTTCCACATCCATAATTGCGCTAATCTTTATAAGAAAATCCAAACCAAGTAACACATCATAATTGTCCGTATCAACTACCATGAAGGTCATAGTGCACTGCACTCCCCCAACCTTCACTGGTACTTCGTCTATCTTGCCAAGAGCTTGTGTGATGACTCCTGAAGCTGTTTTGTAAGTTTCAGATCCAATAACGAGGTGCATCATTCCCAGTTCTCTGACAACTGCAGCAGCCATAACAGACATAGAGCTCTAGTGTCCACCAATCCTTCAACAACATAGTTGTTGATCTCTACAAGCAAATGCAGAGCCTTGCTTCGATGGGTCTTGTTAATGCAGATCTTCTTCAGTGCTGGAATTGCAGACACCATCGACACCTGATTTTCCATTGCCTCTGAATCCCTCCTTCGCCTAACCAACTTCACTAAACTTTCAAGGTGTTCCAGTTCCCCTAGAATCATCAGAATGGTTTCCATCGGTGTGAGAGAAATTTCCCTTTTATGAAGTGTGCAAGAATCTTGGACTTGACCGTAGCGTCTCGGTCGGCACCTACGCCATCTCTTACAACTTGAGGGGTCGGCTTTGCCCCTCCTGATGCCACATCAGCAGGAATCCTCCTTCTAGGTTCTTGAGTGTAAGAGAACAGGTTCTCATTCCCACACAACTTGTTGAGTTGTTGCAGGGTCGCCGCTTCATCATTAAGCAACACCTCCAAGAAGTTTGTTGTTCCAGAATGTGATTTCCCCTCTTTGGGCTTCTTCCAACATCTGTCCTCCGAATGTCCCAAACCTATGCAAAAGGTACATTTTACTCCACAATTCTCCGTCCTATGAGGCATACTGCACTTGGCACATTTTGGCCATGCTTCGTTCAACCTTGGACAGGTGGTGGCCAAATGGTCCCCTCCCTTGCAGATTTGGCATCCTCCAAATACAGTGGAAGGAGATGATGTTTCTGGATTATGTATAGTACCCTTGAAGAAATTGATGAGCGTGTCGTTCAATGCAATGACCTGTTTTTCCATTATGGTTCCTTCGATTCCCTCTTCCTGCTCCTCTTTCAGAGGTTCAAATGGCGTCTCACTAAACTCGCCTAATATATTTTCCAGTTCTATTGCAACACCCACCAATTCCTCGAGTCTGCAAACGTCCTCACCACACATAATTTGCAGATTTCAGGCCTCAATCTCGCCAAAAATCGTCTTCTTTGTTCTGCGTCTTGTATCCGGCCCTTTTGAAACAATTTATCGAGACGTTCAAAATATTTTTGAACTCTCTCCTTAGGTTCCTGTTTGATGGCATCCAGCTTCATCCGGATGTCATCAACATCAATATACCCATATTTTTGCACTATCAAATTCCTCAACTCAGTCCAATTGGCAAGCGCTAGTTGCAACTTCCTGAACCATTCCTTGGCTCTGCCCCTCAAATTCAGCTTCGCGATCTTAAACAACTTGTTTGCATTCAGGTCTCGCACCTCAGCTGCCATGATAAGTCTCTCGGCCCAATCACTGACGTCTTCATACTCACGTCCCCAGAACAATTCGTCCATTCCCTGGGGTTTAATCATTTTGTGAGTGTACAGCTCCAATCTACAGCCTCAAGAAAGAACCAGTTGTGATTCAATTGCAAAATTCAGATTGATCACCCTCTGCTACTGGTTTCAAAGGTACAAAATCAAGTAGAAAAGTAGAAAAGCTTTGCTCATCTGTGGATTCTTGCTGGAACTGCCATGCTTCTTCTTGATTGCGCCATATCCGCCAACTTATGAGGCAAGAGCTTGATCCACTGTGCTCCACCCTGAGCAGGCGATCTCCATTCTGAAATAAATCTTCCACACTGGGAATATATAATCTAACAAAATGGTTAGGTGAAACAGCAAGTTTGGGAATCCAAATATCTCCCAATCTAGGCACATTACGCTGCCTTTTAGTGAACGAAGGCGTGAGTCTACTCAAGGTACGAGGTGAAGTAGTGTTGCGTCTGTAACTCTAAGGTTGACGCCCATCCTCTTGCTCCATCTCTTACCTTCAACCAGATCTCGACGCGTGTATAAAAACCACTATGAGCTACTTCTACTACTACGTCTCCAACTCGAGCTTCATATGGGTCTATGCCTACAAAAGTTACTACACCAAAACCCAAGAAACGCAGGACAACTGCTCCACGCTGTGGTCCATCCTGCCCCCTCGAATAGTCGAATCTAATAACAATTCGCTGCTCACGAATTTCCTGCGTCAACTTTTCTACACCAACTTCATCCGCACTAGACGATGACATGATATCTCAACTATCATTATACTCAGATGTCCGCAGGTTCCATTGACATCTCTAAATCTAAACCAGCTCTGATACCAAAAGAGAGGGTGACGAGACCCAACAGAGAATCTGACCACTAGTACGGGCCTGATCATAGTGGTCTCCCTTCTGAATCTCCTGAGACAGACCACTCCCTCTAACCCTTTCTCTCCAAACTCATCTCGGAATATTTCTACATGCATTCATTGATCTTTGGACAGGAACAGCTCATACATTCACAGATCAGCAGAACAAACAAACCGAATTCAAGACTTGCACCTTGCCATTCATGGAAATCTCCAGAGAGCACAATCTTTCTGGCTCCGGAGTATACATCAAAAATCAGACATCAATTAAGGTATGGCCTTTGAGGCCAGAGCTCTCCGTGTTCGCTCGATCCCTTGAGCCGCTAACCCACACCCCACTGAAAGTTTCGATGCACTATGCTCTCATTCCTATTGTCTGGAAACCCAACATCTAGAAACTCTTAGACCCAACTGCATTTTAAGACACCTGACTTTGATCAGTAAACACCAAGCTCCCATAAAGCTACTCAAGGTGACAGATTCTTATGCAAAGACGAACGACAGACTTTTGGCTTCAATCCCTCTCTTCACTCCTTCCCTGTAATCAACATTCTGTCCACCATAAGGATACCCTTCAAGGGTCTCTGGTGCTCACTCAGACCACTGCCTATAACACAGATGTAAGATCCTGGAACACAGACTCTCCATCCCTCATGCTCACTCTCTTTTCAATATGCCCCTAAATCTACAGCTCGGACCCCTCAGATCCTCTTCATTCCTCGGCATCAACCCTTCATATCAATTGCTTCCAAGGCATGCACAATTGATCAACTCAGTCACTAGCGCAGCGGAGAACTTCAACAACAAGCCAAGCAGCTGCAAAGACAACCCGAGAGAAAAAAAACTCTCTACCCCCCGGATCCTCCTCATTCCTTGTCTTCCTCCCTAACCTTTCGAACCCAGCACCACTCCCTATCTGATTTCCAAGCTTCCTGCACAAGCTTCCCATGCACCGTTGCCATCCTCACCTCCCCAAAATCATAAACCCCGCCGCCTTCATTAAACCAGTTTTCGGCGGGCTTAACTCTTAAACCCTTAAAACAAAATTGGCCTTCACATTACAGAAACCACAAACAAGTTCCCCATTTGGTCACCCCCTGTCCGGTCACATTAAGAAAGCAAATTTTGGATAACATAATTACCATCACCATTGGATAGTTGCTGAAACTGACCCCTAACCTAAACATTTACTTCAATATGCATCTTCAATCACATTCTAAAGATGAAGGCAAGTACTCCAAATCTATTGTCCAATCATTGTAGTTGTAATAGATCATCAAATCGTAATATATAAAGTAGATGTGGGCAAGAACATGTTAGATGATGTCTTATTGGATGAATGATTTCAAGCTATTGTTATCATAAATAGATTTAGGCAAAAGTTGGGATTACCTCCATTCAATTTGAGGATGGTAAATTTTTCATGCATTAAACATTTGGGAATTGTGTTTAACACATATAATTCAGGTTAAAATAGTATCCCATACATTATGACCTTACTGTTATGAACAAGGTAGTAGAGCCAACATACTCCATACTATTTGGTTGTCCTTGGTTAAGGGATGCCAAGATAATTCATGATTAAGGTGTCAACGTGGTCACAATTGAAGGTAATGGTGCAATGAAATCATTTCAATTTCTAAATACTTAAATGGTAATGTCAAGTGGCCACATGTAATAATCAATTACTATTTTTTTGAAAGGCATCATGAATGAAAAAGAAGTTTTGCTAGCCTTTGAATCAAATGTGTTTTTTATTACAATGAATACCTTGCTTGACCAAATGGTAACTAAACCACAAATCTAGTTCAAACACGAGTAAACACACAATGTATAATATTCTTATGTTGAGTTTCATTGCCACCTTTTATCAACCTAACAAGTAAACTACACAAGTAAATTGTTTGTATATTTTATTTTGTTTTGATCCCCTAGAAATGCACATTTAGTGACAAATGCATTCCTCAATCACTCCATTCTTCAAAACCCGAAGTTGTTGTGGACCAAATGATAGCTAATACTTTCTTTTTTATATGTAGCCCGATTGGTTATATGAAGTCATGAATTACCATTTCACATCTAAATGTTATGTTGTATATTTATTAAATTATTTGTAAGGTAATCACAAGACACACACCTTTTCAATTGGTCTATGGCCCTCACCCACTTATGCCCACATATATTTCATGCCTATTGTTATGTTAAATGGTAATACCATTGAAATAATGTTGGGAGAGTGCTAACAATTTCATTTTGGAATAAATATTTTTGGATGAAACTAAATGGGTTCGAGCATGATTGGGGTACCCCACTTTGAAACATAAAGACTCACTCTTAAGACTCTCAAATTCATTTTTTTCTTCACTTTTCCTATGACATGTTTTAGATTTCCCTTTTTTTCTTCATGTCAAATGAAATACTTTTGTTCCAAATTTCATATAGGCATCTAGAATATCTATTGTTTTTACTTATGAGGTCACGGTTTGCTTGAGTGGACAGAAAATACTATCCTACATCAGTTTTTGGAATAAAATACTATATAAAGCAATGTTATGTTATCATAATAAAAATTTAAACTTACAATCTTGTAATATGGAACAAGCACATCACAAAATGTTAAAACATTTTCATGCATATGAATATAATTGGTATTTTAGTAAACATCAAATATTCTCATGTAGAAATAAATACCTCTTACATGTATATAATTGTTATAATACAACCATTTTTCTATGAAAAAAATTATAATTTGATATGTATACATGATATGCATTTTTTGACTACCTTATTGGCCCAATTACATATATTGATGAACCCCTAGGATGTTAAAAGTGTGTTGAAATTTTACATTTTTTGTCCACATAACAAAAAACCTTGATTTTTGTGTGGATGGGGGGCAATCAATTTCTAATGTATTTAATATGATGTATTTTAGTGCCTTATATATATTTAAGATTGAAATTAATACTCTTAAAATTATAGTCATATGATTTATAAAGTGGTCCCATATTTTCAAAGTACCCATATAATATGACTTCTTTTCCTAAAATACTAATAATTTCCATATATTTGAACCCAAAGTGGGTACAATAATGCCACATGTTGTATGGCTTTGATGTTTGAAGATCTTAACACATAGAAAATTGTGCAATTCATATGTTTAAGTAAGAAGGTTGGTGGAAATGTGTAAAAATTTTCTGACGTTTGTAATACCATATAAAAGACTATCCGCTCAAGCAAACCGTGACCTAAAAGTAAAAATAGTAATATTTATCCAATGTGGGCCATGTTCTATCAATGGCCCAAAATTCCCCAAAATTTCACTTGTTGAAAATTTTTACATTGCAAAAGGGCATTTGGTTTTTGTCACATTCATACATTTTATGTACATTAGTAGCAAAGGTGTTTGTGGTAAGAATTTTGGGCCAAATGTTTTTTAGACATTCCTTATGAGTCCTTGAACTTTGTTTTTTTCAAGAGACAAAGTTTTAGATTTTTTTCCAAGACTTGGTAGGAATCCAAAAATTTGTTCAAATTTGACATGTTATGCATAAAATAATATTTTAGTAATGCATCTATCCATGAAGAAAATCAAAATTTCATTATGAATTGTGCCATTAAGTTATAATAACCTGTTTAAGTGAGGGGGTCCACTAGATATTAAAAAAGATGGTCCTTTTTGGTACCCTAACCATGCTTTGACCCAAATGAGAAGAATTCAAGCCATTAACATGTAGTAATGGATCAATAGGGTTTTGTGGCATCCAAAATCTTTCAAGGTTAGAGATTATGTTTTATAGTTTTTTAAAGGCCAAAAGGAACATCAAAGTCCAAGTTAAAGCAATGATGGTTTGGCCTTTACCATGTATAATATTGCCCTCCTAACAACACAACGTTATTACTCAACATTGACCATCTTGAGCCCGATCTTGTTTTGGTTAATGACAATAAATTAAAGCCTCATTGTCCATTGATGGTAATACCAAATAACTAATAACCAAATTCAGAAGGGGGAAAAAGGAAGGGATGGAAATCTTAGATGAATCTTTTGATGATTTTTTGGATGAGGAGGACAAAAATAAAAAATTGAGGAAGCTTAATGGGAGGGATGAAGGGAATTAGGAGGGAATAAATTCAAAGGAAAAGTTGCAAGGTACCTAGTTTCCCATCACAAGAAACATACCATTCTTCATCGCCTTTTGAAGAGAAAATTTCAAATCTTGAGATGGTAGGTGATACATTGGAGAAACTAAACAAATTAATCATCCATAAGGATGGGGTTAATTCAAGTAGGGTAGAATTTAGCTTGCACTAATTAAGGTCATAAAAGACCTAGAAAGTTGGTTGAGCCTAGACCTAAAGGGAAGGTACATTCTAAATATTCAAGAGAAAGTGGGGCATGGTACCATTGGTTTCAAAACTAATCATGATGAAAAAAAAGACAGTATGACTATAGGCATGAGGCCTATGCCTTCCATCAAGAAGGAGGATGGAATTTGATTTAGGAGGATGGGATAATATATCCTTGATACATGCATACCATTTGAGAATCACACCAATAATCATAATGATAGTTGAAAAACATTTGTACACCTTTAACAAGAAAGGGTTTAGGTGTTTTAAGGGGGAAGGGACACTTGATAAATTTTCACATGTGAATAAAAACCTACATTTGTTTGCCTCAAGCAAACTTCAAGGAACTTGTGTGTTTCCTCATGTTCTTGAATGCATTTTAGAAAAAAACTAGCATGCGAGGAAAAGAGGAGAACGATTAAAAAAAAAGATGAAGGAAAATAAGAAAGTAAATGCGAAGGTAGACAACTCCCATCAAAGCCCCCTAAATCATGCCCATGTGGATGGTAAAAAAATTGTTATATGAGGAGGATGATATTAGGTGGACAATTTGGTGGGTTAGGTAGGGTTGTGGATGATACATTGGAGCCCAATTTGAGTAGATTTAGTGGTAGATTTCTTCCTGAAGGAAGTTAATGATGAAAAAATGAAGGCAAAGGTAAAGAGGCAAGAAGAAAGTAGAAATGACATAGGAGGTGATTTTTACATTGATCACTAGAAGAAAAACATGTATTTTCGACTACTCCTTGTGACTAAATTTTAATCACAAGAGACATTTTGCAACTAAAATCCTTTAAGTCGCCAAGACAAATCACATGTGATAAACTAGTTGAAAATGACAAAGGGTATTGTATGAAAGAAAAAGTCAACAAATACATTTCATCCTTTGACTCCATTGTATACGTATTGTCACATGCGACTAAGATGTAACTATTTTGGTCACAATTGAAAGCAAATCATGTGCTGCCATGTGTTTTAATATATGATGATGATGATGATTATTATTATTATTATTTTGAAATAATCAAAGATGTTCAATTCAAATACTTGGATGAATTATATTATGACATGTGACCCAATGTAAATATGCCACGTGGCATTAAAAAAAAAGGTTGGTACGTACTAACGTAGGTGCATAAATAAGTGGCTACAATCCTTACCTACCTACCTACCTACCTACCTACCTACCTACCTATTTAGGTAAAAAAGTAAATAGGTAGGTTTTACCTTCCTAGGCGAAATACCCTACTCATATAAGTAGGTATTTTGGTAGGTAGGTACATAGGCCGACCTAGATGGGTAGGTCAAATTAGGTACCTACCTAGTTAGATAGATACATAGGTTGGGGAGGTAAGTACTTTAAAATTGTGCATTATTTGTTTTTTTGTTTTGGGTTGAGCCTTTTGATTAGCTCATCCCATGTGCACAAATTTCGAAATTGGATGGGCACACCCCCCTTATTTATATAATGTTCAAAATAGGAATGAAAAATAAACAATATGGGATAAGTTTTGAAGTTGCAACTTCCTTACAAATTAAGTTGTAATTCCAAAACCTTCTTCATGCCTTACTTTTTTAGTTTTTAAATTTTTAAACAATTCAAGTACTAGATAATTAAATACTGATGAAATTTACATATATTTAAATTATAAACTATACATTACAAATATTCAGTATTCATTATCAATTATTTAAATAAATAATAAATTCTTAATATTTAACAAACTAGTTATCTAATTATTCACAAGTTATTAATACATAACTCATAAATAATAAAATATTTAAAAATATTTTATTACTTTTTAGAATCAGATCGAATTATATATAATATAATTAATATGAAACTAATTTAATGACTATAATTTTAAATTAAATATTTTAAATATGTATTTTTAAATATAAATAATGACTTAAATTTTTTTATTAGAAAGTAAATTCTTACCGAATTTTTTAAAAACTATTATTCAACTAATTACATTACTTGCTATATAATAAGATTTATTTTTGTAAAAATTATTATAGGTCAAGTAATTTTTTCTCTTGGTAATTATTAACCATAAATACAATAATTTGTTAAACATAACATTAATTTTCATAATTACTGTAAAATTGATATAAAATATTTATCATAGATGATTAATCATAAATTTTTTAAAGATAATCTTATTATCTAATAATTTGTGAAATTAAAATGAGTAAAATAATTATTTTAACTACAATATAACTTTTCCAATTTTTTAATTTAGGTTTGAAGTTATAAATTAAAGAGTGTGAATAACTATGTTCAATTAGAAAATAATTATGCACGTACTAATTAATTCTTATATAAAGTAATTTACAATGATTTTAAGTAATGTCACATTAATTTAATTAAATAATTTCTTCGAATATAAAAATATAAATTAAATAATATACAAATTTATGTTATAACAATAATCATTTAGTGTCACTTAGATTTAATAAACATAATCATTTATAATTATTTATAAAAGTGATTTATTATGGATAACACTAATAGAAAAAACCCTTGAAATTCAATCAATAATTTTTTGAATTAATATAAATTTAAGATTCCAAAATAGTAATTCAGAATTCAAATATCAAATTTTAGATCAAATAAGTTTTTTGAATTGAAATGTTGATTTTTATATTCAAATAACAATATTCAAAATTGAAATGTCCATTTTTAGACTCAATTACTAATTTTCAGAGTTGAAGTATTAATTTTGAGAGTTGAAGTATTAATTTTGAGAATCCAAAATAATAATTTGGAATTTAAAATTCAGGTTTGAATCAAATGATTATTTAAATTTTAAATGAAAATTTTTCAGAGCTGAAATATAAATTTTCATATTCACATAAAAATATTCAAAATTTAAATGTCCATTTTTATGATCAATTAATAATTTTTTGAATTGAAATACTAATTTTTTATTCAAAAATATTAATTTAGAATTCAAAATCAATTTTGAAATCAAATAAGTCTTTTTGAATTGAAATTGAAAATATCATATTCAAATCAAAAATTTCAAATTCAAATAATGTTTTAAAAAATTGAAATAACAATTTTTAGATTCAAATATCAAGTTTCAAATTCTAATTATTTAAAAAAAATTAGAATAACAGTTTTCATAATTGAAATATCAATTTTCAGATTTGAATGAAAAAATTCAAAGTTCAAATATTAATTTTGAAATTCATTATATGAACAATATACATATGTATGCATATTATATATATATATAATTTTAGTACATACATAAAAAAATACACCCTTATGTCATTGTATAATACCTTTAGGATGCAACTAATTTGGTGACTATTGCGACTAATGGGACAAATCAACATATTAATGGATGAAAATAAATGTAATATTGATGCAACCAATAAGATGAAATTTCTAATAGTTGCATCGTAGTTGTGAAAATGACCAAAATAGTTAAAAGTTGGTCTTGTAGTTGCAAATATTCTCAAATCTAGTCGCAAACGACTACAAGTCGCATGTAATCATAAATGGAATGGTTACATTTTGGCTAATTTCTACTAGTGGATGCATTTGTTGGGAGAAAGGCCAAATATAGTTGGGTTAGACTCTATGTAGACACCAGTGGTGGAACTTTACAAGAAGTTGGTGAATAAGATGGTGAAGGAAGTTGGTCAACAATCCATCACCAAAATGAACGGACAATACCTCAAAAAAGGAGGAGCCATGTTGTAGGCAGTTCAGTTCAAGAACCATCTAACCTACTACAACAAATTAATGGTCTTGTTGATTGCCCAAATGAAGGTGGGAGAGGAAATTAATTGGGTCAAGTTGGTGTTTCAATGTTTGAAGCCCATATATGGAAAAATGGTTGTTAGGAGGGAAAAGGTTAGCACTTTTGGAAATTTTTTGGGTCATTGTCATTTTGTTGGGATTGTGGTTTCCACTAAAAAGAAATCATCCCATTGCAAGGAAAGAGCTAAATGAAGACAATGATGAGGAAGTAATCCTTGGGCAAGTACACCCCATTTCTTTTTGTACATATGAAGAAAGGGTCATGTATGTTGATGAGAATTTTGAACATCTTATGTTTCCTATGCATAACATGAAGGTAACTAAGTATTAAAGGTCAATTGCTATGTCCCTTGCGACTAAATGACCTTCTTTTGAAGGGAAGGTAAAAAAGAAAACAAAAAAGGACTAGGAGGTCCTTTCATTACCTTCACCAAGGTTTATAAGGAAGGGGAGACAATAATGCCTTCTTCTACCCATGAGATTACAATAATAGCCTCATCATTTATAACTATAGTTGAAATTAAGAGGTTGAAATTAAAAAGGTAAATAAACATTTCCCTAACATGGGAACCTTCTATCCCCATATATACTGGCATTTATAATGTGCACATTGATTCAAATGATGTACTTCCTTTTTTCACGAAGAAGGGTGAAAGTAATGTTTAAGGGTAGTTGTCTTAGAATGGGCATGAATTGGGGGAGGAAACAAGTTAAGTAGGGGAAGCCAACTCAAATTGACCTTCCTTTCCAATCTTTCGAATCCTTTGGATGAAAGCACATTATGGTGGAGTACATACTCCTATCATAGCTTGTTAGATTATAAATCATGGGCCATGGAACAAAATATAAATGAATAATATGTGAAGATGACTCAAAAAACAATATCACATGTACTATGATCACAATGTATGAATTTCATGAATAGGTTTTGAGTTACCATAACATATTGGACTTTTGAAGTGCCAAAAACTCTATGTCATAGTCCATATCATATGATTATGGACTCATTATATTTACTAAAATGCATAATTGAATGAGTTTTTTGACATAGATAGTAGTGTGATGCCATTGATACAAAGGAAAATTTTTTTGAAAGATTTTGAAAACTATAAATTGAGATAAACAATGAAATATGGATTTTTAAAATTAAAGTCTTTTATTCATTTGAATTAATAATTCAAGTTTTCATTTTGAAATGTAAATTTTTGATATTATTATCTACCATTGATAAAGTTTAGAAGTAAAAAAAAAAAATTAGACTTACCATATGATTTATGCAATATAATGTATTATGTTACAGTGTAATATGGACATTTTATTTTAACATTAGTATGGATTCCACATATGCTAGAAATTATTCCACCTTAGTGTGTTTTCACCCCTTTGTATAATAAATGTACTAAGAAATGGATATGGTTTGGGAGGGGCCTACCATCCCCCTCCAACCAAAACAACCCCCAAAGGAGGGAATCCCCAACTAGCAATTGGCTATTTCGACCCACAAGCATTTTTAGAAGAGTCACCTAGTGAGGCCCAAAAAGGAAGCATCACTTAGTATCTAACCAATTATGTCCTTTAATTAGGCACTTTCAGGAGACCCAAAAGGTAGATGAAAGGTTTTTTATTATAACAAAAGGCAAGATGGTAGGAAGGGGGAGGTATAAAACATTTCTCCAACCCCCTTTCAACAAATTCATTCACACTATCTTGTTAGAAGAAAATGAACCACATATTTTATTGGATGAGACATAAAAACCTTCTTTTAGTTCAAGAGGCATTAAGATGCAAATAACTATTATGTTATAAAAAAAATTTAGTTTGAGGGAGTCCTTGAGGCAAATTGAAAAGAAGGTAGTGGTCGTGGGGATGGTAATGGGGCAATTAATGGTTTTGAAGCAAAGGAAAATAATGGCAATTAAAGGGCAACAATAAGTTGAACTATTTTCCCAACATCACTTGGAAAGGGTTTCCACCTTGTAAGAACATTTCAAAGAACACAAGAAAAATGAAAAGTTTAATCACCAATTGAAATAAAAAATACATGGGTGTCATTAGAACACAAATGCCATGACATATAGTTGTTGAAGGCTAGGTGAAGGATTTGTAGGTAAACATTAACCACCAATAAGCGGTCATTGACATTCAAATTAATGAACTCTTGTGAACGGGGTATAAGATTGATACTTTCAAGGAACATGAACAACAAAATAACACACATAAGGAAACCATGATTGAGTGGTTGCATGAATTTAGTGAGGAGGTGATGATCCTTGGACATCAAGAAGGCAAGACAATACATGACGAAAAAAAGCAAAATACCAAGGCAATAATATTGTTTCATGAGTTGGAGCAATCCAAGTGAACAATAATCTAACTTAAAGCTACAATTAATTCATCATCTAAGATAATAATGATTAAGCTAAAAGTTTAAGTGGTCAAATGGAAATGTAAGGTAATTAAGGTTGACTTTAGGTTGGTCTATTAGTCTACCTTCTTCAACGAACATGCCATGTTAAAGTTGGAATCTGTGGCATGGAGGTAAAAGATGAATAAGGAGGAGGCCAAATGGAATGAGTTCAAAGGTAAGTTGGGCAATTTGTTAAATGTTGTACCCATTCCTACTTTCATTATTGAAATCATCTATCATCATCATCTGGTAGCATATGTATTAATTGGCATTTCTTCATTTCAAGGTGGATGATGTGCATTTCAAGACTTATAGTAGTTCAAAGGATAGTAGTGTTAAACAAAGCCTATTTGACAAATCAACATTTCAAACACCCATTGTCGTTTTGGGTCCAGGGGTTGATTTCAATACATTAAAAGGATAAAATGTTATCTTTTCATCCCTGGTTGTAGAAGGTCGTATTTCTCTAGGTTTAAAAAAAACCTAGATATGTTTATGAAGATGTAATCCAATGTAGAAGGGAATAATGTTAATGGGAAAGTTTCCTAGCTTGTCTAACTTAAAATATCTCCTTGCCATTTATCTAAACATTAGTGGTAAATGTAGACTTGTTGTTTCCCATTTGCGGATGAAGTTATTATGTTAGCTAGTTATTGAGGATAAGGTGATCGGCAAATGGCTAACCATTATCTAAAGATTTGTGGAAGAGATTTGGACAAATTTTTTATTTTGTAAGAAAGGATGAGGTGTCCTTTGGCTAATGGGTGGTGCTGAACCTTGTTGGTTTTTCATTCTATCTTGTGGTCTTCTAGGAGTTATAAGGAATCTTGTGAAAGAGGTGATGTATTTTGGTGATTGGAATACAAGACAGGGATATTCCAAGGGGAGTTGTGGCATGGTGGGTGTTTTTTAAGGTTTGCCCTTGGTTTTCAACTTGCAAGTAAATGTAATTAATTTTTTATGTAAAAAATTGTACTTTTCACATTTTCGTTTCTTTATGTTTTTTTCTTTCACAAGTAGTTGTTGGATGATAGTGGCAACAATATGGAGGGCAATAATAGTGGAGGGTAGCAACTCCAAATGGTGAAGGCAATCTATCCTTCCTAGGACAACATGCATTCGAATTAAACTAAGGACATGAAGGTATCTACCTTTGTACCACATCATTGACATTTTGAGTTGTTTCTTTGGTTCCAAATATCTTCCTTAGTATCCAAAGAGTAAGATTGCCCAATGGAAGGCAATCCCAAGGTCAAATCTTTCTTGCATTTTTTAATTGTCTTTATACTAACAACCTTCCCTTGTGTGGATTTGGGGTAGTTGAGATTGCAGACATAAATATTATATTACAAGAGACAACACAATGCTTTTCATAATTCAAAAGGCAAAGGTTGTTAAAATGCCTTTCAACTTGTGGAACATACCTTCTTCCCATTCTTTCTTTTTCCCCTTTCATATTTCATGTTTCCATTGCTAAATGCCCAAAAAAATAACCTTTCTTATGTAAGGGAAAGGTCTATTTAAAACCCTTCCAATTTTTTTTGCAACTTGCACTATACCTTCTTCACATTCTTTCTTTTTCCCCTTTTGTCTTTCATGTTTCCATTGCTAAATGCACAAAAAAACAACCTTTCTTATGTAAGGTCTATTTAAAACCCTTCCAAAGTTTTTTGCAACTTGCACTTGACCTATTGGTCTCATCACAAGATCCTCAAATCTTTGATGGGTTTAAAGATAGGCCCTTCCCCTATACATAATAACCACTTACATTCCCTACCTACTTACATATGTTATTTATACACACATACATAGCTATTACCTTGGCAATGTGAGGTGGAAGAAGGAGAGTTTTAGAGGACATGTTAGCAAGATGGAAGCTTGTTAAGGTAATCGTGGTTCATCCATCCCCAAGTGAGTCGTAATGCATAATAGGTTTCTAATGGATTGTGCAAAAGTGGGTGATGTGTCCAAGAATGAAATGCCTAGTGCTTAATACTCCCTGTTGAACCAGACCATGGACGAGTGTATGTTCCAATGGTGGTGAATTGGATGACTTTTGGACAATAAAATAGAATGGAAAGTTTTACATCTAGTCACCAAATTTGAATTTCTGTTCCCTGTTCCTCTCACTGTCTTCTGAGTTTCAGCCAGGATTATTTACTTCTCAAGATCTTCTAAAGGTCTCAGGAAAGGAAAGAATCTGATACCGAGTTAGTTTGGCGAAATGACTAGTGTCCCTGGAGATGGATAGCTGACTTTCTCAAAGTAGGGATAAATATTACATAATCCATGCCAAGCCTTTGAGGCAGTTGAAGAACTCCACGTGTAGACTGTGGAAGTTAGTGGAAAAGGGTCTTCAGTTTTGTACCTAGTTTTGTTGACTATTGCGTCTCTCCCGGCCTGCATACTTCTGTCCAGAATTTGTCCAAACATTTCATTCGGCCTTCATCCTCAAGTCTTCTTTCCTCAATGAATGCCCGCAGTAAATAATATTCCAGATCCATTGGTTTAGCAATTGCCAGTGGTTTGCGTGGACAGTGTGCTTAAGATGTGTTTTACAAGTTTACCTCCAATTAATGGTGTGTGTGCAGAATACAGCAGATTTGTGATTAACAGTAGCAAGAGATCTAGGATACCAACCAGTATTTTTTTTTCTGACAAATTTTGTTGAAAAAATTTATAGACCTTTTTTTTGCCTGGGATTTTTTTAAAAATAGTATAAATTCAAAATATTTTGCTAAAAATTTGAAAAAATTGGCCTTTTTTT
>Ga0209611_10007418_pt1 | contig 17579 bp, 20 predicted proteins | sample S1TSphgellanicum_3_FD_187693 | JGI IMG/M metagenome (GOLD analysis project Ga0209611, IMG submission 187693) | Host-associated microbial communities from peat moss isolated from Minnesota, USA - S1T2_Fc - Sphagnum magellanicum MG (SPAdes) (version 2) | ecosystem: Host-associated > Plants > Peat...
GTGTACCCACTTGTGGATTAAGTAGGTTTTTCAACCCACATTGAGAAGTCCCTTTCAATGATCCACAAAACCGAGCAATTGTGCCCTCTACAAGGTTGGGATGAAAAAGCATTAAAACCTTGAGTCGATGCTTGTAAATGTTTCCACATTGTGCATTGACACAATTACAACATGCCCATTCTGATGTTGGGTTTTGGATGGTGTATTACATATGGGTTTTTTTTTATGACATGACATGTGCTGGATCACCATCATAGGAAGGCAATGTCACATTTGTGTCAAGAATTAGCCGTGCCCCCGATAAGGCCCCAACTACAAATAATTGTTGTTGGTGTTTGTCGTTCACGAACCCAAAGTTTTTACATAGACTTTGATACCAATATTAAATGAGGACATCTCCAACTAATTCATGGATGCACCAATCCACACAATAGCCAACCAATCTACTTTTCCTTGACTTCAATTGGGCCTTTAATGTCCTATGGTAACTTTCAATTGTAGCATTGGTGTCTTGCCCAACATATGGTAGATTTCGAAATCCAACCACCCACATGTGAGTTTTATGTTGCCAATTTTCCTCCATGTATTTCCAAAAAACAATAGATGCAAGGTATTTGCTAGTGATATATTGTAGCATATGCATTGCCCACATTTCAACACGTGTTCTAGATGGATCATCCTTGTCATACATGATGTTCCTTATTTATTGCAATACATTATTACGTAATGTTGGGTCTTTTATCTTGATACATGCTTGTTTTTGCCATGTTTTTTTCACATGCCACAAACATAAGAAATTGGCAATGTTTGGTTGTATAGTCCTGTAAAAAATAAAATGCATTATATATGAAACTTGGTGGATTTAATTACAATCATTGTTGATGCATGTTACATCCATTGGGGCAAGTGACATGCATAGTAGATAGTTGGCAATTTGTTGGATAAAAAGGGGGGAGGGATAAGGATTTTACTTGATGCAATTGATTTCCCCTTGGGCACAATCAACAATGAAAGCATTGGGATGCCATGATGGGTGAGTATTGTGAAAGTTTTCATTCAAAGCATGCATCCATGGTGTCAAATCCTTTTGTCGACATCGTGATGTGATGCAATATGCTATAGGAATGCCATTGTGCCATTGGTCAAACACCATCATGGTATAAAGGGGGAACTGCCACAATTCACAATAGAGATATGTTAGTTAAACATTGACAAGAGATGTTATGAATGATCTATTAACAATTTCAAATTTCTACATGTATTTTTTTATATTCGTTGATTTGTCCTATTAATGTTTCAATGACATCAGATTACATATATAATAGTATATTAAATCACCTATGCATCTATTATGTATCAAACATAATGTATCACCTTTTTTTCATGTGTCACAAAGGTTGCATCAATTGCAACACCTCCTTGGTGCCCATGTTCAATCATCATCTCCCTTTGTCATGGTGTTTGGATACTTAGAGTGAAAGGCATGCTTTGCCTAGTGAAACCACCATCCACTTCTACCTTAGTTTTTTAATAGTAAAACATTGAATTGGTGTATTGTTAAACCCACATACACACACTTTTCACATCATTCTTATGTAGATAGTATGTTTCTTGAGTCAATTTCCCAGACAACACCTTGACATCTTGCTCAATGAGAAACATGTTTCTATTTAATTCACATGTCCCTAACATGATGTTCTTCACATGTTGCATATGTTTTGCCATAATTTGAGACACCATGAGCCCAAGCCTTAGTTGTTCCATCACAAAATCCTTAATCTATTTTGATAAATGGGCAACAAATGCAAATCTATCACCCATCTTTAAATACCCATGGACATGTAGACCATTTTAATTAATATGATTTTGTTGAATGAAACATAACTTTAATACATGTTTGAGCAAATATAATGTCTTAATGGTGAATTCAACTCTACATCATCTTTTTATAGAACCACCCCATTTTTTTTTTGGAATCTCGTGTACCCTTGTGGCCTGTCCTTGATGGGATTACTTTTCCATTGATGTCCAATTTTTTTGGAATTGCATTGTGCTTTTATGTAATGTCCTTCACAACACTTGTGAGATCATTGAGACCATATTGACATTGGTACCTACAAACAACTAGCCAACCAATTTTGTGATACCTATGAACATACATTGCATTACAAAACATACAATTAATCACATATTCCATGTTGACACAATAGTAAAATGAATTCATTAGATGATGAACATCACATTTAAGCATGTATAATATGTATGCAAATCTTGGTGCAAAATTATAATAAAGGTTAAAATTTGAACCTTGAAAACTTGAAAGCACTATCTATTAGCGGTTGTTGCAAATCATTATTAAGGTCGATGATGTGTCTTTTGTAAAGAAAACAACATTGGCTACCATCTTTACCTTTTTCACCAACTATGAAATCAAGCACTCAAGTTGTGGGGATGAATGCAATCTTAACAAGGCAAGGGCCTTGTTGCATCCTAGTGTGTGGAATGATGACTTCCCATAACAAATCTTTATGATCAAAAGGCCCATTTGGTGGTGTTTGAATTACATTTTCTAATGCATGCAGTTCAACTTGATGGCCATGTTCATACAAGGGCAACTTCCCCTCCATGCCTGTAAAAAACCGTTACAAAAAATATTAGTTTTTATGCACCTAACATTCAAATTGTGATAATCAACATATAATGAGTTAAAAAATGATAAATCTTTTATTTACATATAATGAGGTCAAAAAGACATGTGAAAAATTTGTAAAAATGTCAAAAGTGTTCTCCAAAACACCCTTGGAATAACACAAGAAGATCATGTGAAGAGGAAGTTCATGTCAAGTTTGATATGCAAAAGCTTGAAAGATGTGACCCTGAGCCCTAATTCTGCAAAATAATCCTCATTCCAAAACCAGAGACCTAATAATTCTTTGTCATGTCAACTCTCCTCCTCTCCTTGTACAAAATTGGCTTACACAAGACACAAAAGAAATCCCAAAACTCAAAATCTTGAGACAATGACTGAAATCTAGAGAGAGAGACAAGAAGAATCAAAATCTAGAGAATTTAATTGAATGGCAAAGAAGGCAGGTTGAGAAGACAAGAAGATCAAAAAAATCAAGACTCAAATCTAGAGACTTTGAATGAATGGAAAAGAATGGGGGTTCAGAAGCCAGAAATTCAAGTCTGGAGATTTTGATTGAACGTGAAGAAAGAAGCTAGGGTTGAGAAGGCATAAAAAATCTCAAGACTAAAATCTTCTACAGACTTTGATTGAAAGGAAAAAGAATGGGATTGAGAAGACAAAAAAAATCAAAGTCTGGAGAAAGACGAAGCAAGGGTTGAAAAGACAAAAAACATCTCTCAAGACTCAAATCTAGAGACTTTGATTGATTAGAAAAGAATGAATGGGTTGAGAAGACAGAAATCCCAAGTCTGCAGATTTTGATTGAATGCGAAAAAAGAAGATACTAAGGTTTGAGAAGGGGAAAAAAAAATCTTAGGACTCAAATCTAGAGACCTTGAATTGAATGCCATGCATGGGGTTTCTTGAGACTTTAGACAGAAATCTGAATTGAATGCGGGGGAAGAAGGTAGGGTTGAGAAGAGGAGGAACAGGGAAGGGTTTAGGGGTTGAACTTGTCCATATTTGGCCACACGAGGATTGAGAAATTCCGCAGATCTGTTGGCTTGGGTCAGACGTAGGAACTCCAAAGTCTCTCCCAAAAGAGGAAGCCCCAAGCTCCCCAGAGGTAGAGGTGCCTTCTTGTTGGAAGATGTTCTTGCCTTTGATTCCTTCAACAAAACATAGTGCCACCACCACCCACAGACAATTGCCACTACTACTGTAATAATCCCCACTGCCAAACCCACTTTGCTTGACACCAGCATGGAACCACCAGCAAACATGTTATTGCTGTTTTTACTGTAATCCCAGTGCACCCCATCATCATCATCCATTTGCAGTTTCCTTGGACAAAACCCTGGTCTACTACCAAGCAGAAATACGAGGCCTAATGAGTTTTATACTTCTGGAGTTGGATTCTCATGTAAGGCAAGAGCAGTATGATGAGGCAAGTACCTTCGAGTTTTGGATCAAATGTGGGTGATGGGATAGACTTTCTGTCATCATTCCACCAATCAGCTGAAAATTTGATTTGTGTTGCAGTAAAAGAAAGTATTTTCAATGTTCAGCAGAATAGGGTTGTGTGTAGGCCTGAAGATTTTTTTTCCCCAGGCCAATGAGATTGCTGGATTTGGTGGTCTGAATTTGTGTTCTTGGTTATGTTGAGAGTAAACTACTTAACAGTTCAATGTGTACCTAATATTCTCAAGCTTCCTCTGTTCAGCCTGGGAATTTAGTTCACTCAAGATAACTAAGAAACAAAGTTCAGACCACCAAATCCAGCAATTTCATTGGACATGACATTTTTTCTTCACACCTACACACAAGCCTGTTCAACACCCTCTATATATGTAGTCATTATAGTATGGTACACTTATACTATTACCCTCTCTGTATGTATACAGACAGGGCTTAAAAACAAGAGCTGCTAGGAAAAGAAGAAACAAAAAAGAAGTGATTGAAATATTTAAAATGTGACAAAAAAGGCTGGAATCGTGAGATGGGTTCCACATATATTATGTCATGATGATGTGATCTTGAAGGCTGGAATCATCAGATGGATTCCAAATACTTATGTCATGGTGGTGTGATCTTTGTTTGTTAGTTGGTCTCATCATCATGTCACCTATCCTGTACAAAGATGCCAAGTCCTTGGGCTTCCCCAGCTGCCATGACAAGAGCAGCGGAAGCTCCAATCACAAGATCAGCTTCCCCTACCATTAGGTTCTCTTCCCATCATTTTGGCTGCTGTGATCACAGGTACACATCACACAGGTACATTGTGTGTGTCACAAAGGTACACAGTGTACCTGAGATCATAGCAGCCTAACGGGAAGCCGCCTTTGACATAGCGCCTTGTTTCTTGTTGTGTGGACAAGCATTTATGGATTTGAGAGTTGCAACTCCGGAGAAAATATGTAGATAGTCAATGTTAGGAATTCTGGGAATGTCACTTTGTGTTGAGAGTCACAGATTGACTAAGAGCTCTCATAGTTCCTAGTGCAGTAGCTCTCAATGCTTGACCTGTAAAGTTGTAAGGTGACTGTGATCACAGCAGCAGCCTAACGGAAAGCGTACAAGAGCTTCTTCTTCTTCTTTTTGTGAAAGGAGAAGATTTGTAAGGAAGCTGGAAATGGGTGATTATGGGGTGCACTGCGATTACAGCAACAGCAGTAGTAAGAATATTTTTGCTACTGGTTTAATGCAGGTGTCAAGCAAAGTGGGCTTGGCAGTAGGAATTGCACTAGGGCTCGCATCTGTCTGTGGGTGGTGGTATGCTGCTTTGTTGAGGAGATCAGAGGCAAAAAATTCCAACAAGAAGTCACCTCTACCTCCCGGTAGCTTTGGGCTTCCTCTTTTGGGAGAGACTTTGGAATACCAACGACTTATACAAACCAACAAATCTGCAGAATTTTTCACTTCCCGTGTGGCCAAATATGGACAGGTTGGAGCCCAAAACCCCTTCCCTCCTTGTTCCTCCTCCTCCTCCTCCTCTTTTTTTCATGAACCCCAGCTTCTTCTCAACCTCTGCATTTATTCCTTACATTCAATTCAACGTCTCTAGATTTGGGTCCTGAATTTTTGTGTCTTCTCAACCCATCTTTATATTACACTCAATCAAAGAGTCTAGATTTTGAATCTTGATATTTCTGTGTCTTTCCAACTCCTGCTTCTTCTTTCCCATTCAATCAGAGGCTCTAGAGTTATTGAGTCATGTCTCTTCAATTGAGTCTTGGATTTTCTGTCTTGTTGTGCAAGCAATTTTCTATAACGAGGAGAATTATTAATTCACACAACAAAGAATTATTAGGTCTCTAGTTTTGTTATTGTGTTTCTGTTGGGAATTAGCAATTTTCATACCATGGCCCCACTGTCAAGCATCCCAATAGTTCAAATTCTGCGGAGGTTTCAGTCACAGCTGGTCAGTAGTACTGCATCTGCATCTGGATGCATGTAATTTCAACAGAGATTCTTAAGTTTTTCAAACCTTTTTAGTTTCCTTGAGACAATTTTGTTCTCACAAGATGTGAATTGGTTTTGGAATTTATGCAAATTCAGTATGTATGTACTAAGTATAGTCTCCACATCATCATTATAATGACATATCTACTTGATTTTTTAAAGATTGTATGCAAGTGTGTGTGTGTGAAACTATATGAGATTGGCAAAATTCCGTAATGCAATAATAGTTCGTGACCACAATCATATTAGTTTTGTGATGAATTTTTGTGGCAAACTTGGTCCAGGTATTCAAGACCCATCTTCTCTTTTCTCCAGCAGTGTCTGTGGGTGCACCAGATGGAAACAAGTTTTTGTTTGCAAATGAGAACAAGCTCGTGCAAAACTCATTGCCATCACCTACAAAAAAGCTATTTGGCCCAAATAGCCTTCTAAACAAAACAGGCATAGAACATAGGTAACCCACCCTTCTTCCCATATCCTAACAATTTCATTCCTCTATGTATGGTTGTAGGAGTGATGTTGTAAGCTCTTGACTTGATAAACATTGAGAAGTAGACTAACACATTATTCATCTCTTTTTCAAAGTTTCTTTTCAAAATTGAACTTTAAATGCTGACACATCAATATCCAGGAGAGTTATGATCGATTGAGATTATGAATTGATAAGGTTAATTTAAGGATATGTTTGGTTTTTGGATGTACCTAGGCACGCCCGTCGTCTTTTCACATCCTTCTTTGGTCCAGATGGCCTACAACACTTTGTGCCTAGGATGGACAAAATGGTGAGATCCCATTTTGTCCAATTCTGGGAAGGGAAGGACGAAATTATGGCCTTCACAACAGTGAAACAATTTACATTTGCTTTGGCAGCTGATCTTTTTTTCAGTCTCATAGATGGCCCTCAATTCCAGTCTTTGCGACATGATATTGAGACATTTGCGAAAGGGATTGTACACCTACCAATTAATTTTCCTGGCACTGTCTACTACAATGCCAAGCTGTCTCGGGATCGAGTTCTTCATATTCTTGACACAATTATATGTCAAAGGCGCAAGGTAAATGAGATGAACTCTTGCAAAAAAAAATCCTTGTTTGATGATCAAAGTTATTTGAAGGTGTTTTCTAGGCTTCTTTTGTGCATTTAGTTATCTTGACATTCTAGGTCTTATGATGAATTTCATAGATGCTCATATAGTTGCCTTTGCAATTGTGTGTGCCTTGGGTTATGAATCCTCTATCTTGGTGTAGGGTATTAAATTGGAATTTGTGTACATTTATCATCATGTGTGGTAGGACATGCAAGAAGGGAAGGTTTCTTCAAACCATGATCTTTTATCAGTAATGCTCAGCACACATGATGATCAAGACCAGTTGGCCACAAATGAAGACATCAATGATAATATTTTGTTGTTTTTGTTTGCTGGCCATGACACGAGTGGTGGCACTCTTGCTGGTGTACTTAAGTACCTATTTCTTAATCCACAATGCTTACAACAAGTCATCAAAGGTAGATTGATGTTGTTACATTATTCAAGTGACATTAGTGTAGATTTGGTAATGCAACTCTACACTCCCATTGACAATGGACTCCAATTTTATATATTCATTCCTCTCTCTTTTTATAATCACAAATGAGTGTTTGATTTTTTTTGAAGGCTTACAATCTTCTTGCATAATTTACAGAGCAAAAGGAGATAGCAATTGCGAAGGCTCCTGGGTCATCACTAAATTGGGATGACACACGGAAAATGAAGTACACATGGCAAGTGATCCAAGAGTGTTTACGCCTACAACCTGGAGTGCCAGTGGGGTATCGACAAAGTATTACAGAATTTGAATACAAAGGATTCACAATTCCAAAAGGCTGGAGGGTAAGTTGATGAGGCTTCAACAAGCTACTACTTGTTTATGTTTAAAACCATTCAATCCTTACAAATTTTTGGTGTGATAAAAACCATGACATTTGTAGATACTTACACTAGGCAAATTTTCTCAATGTCTTGGAAGTCATTTTTAGGCAGTTGACATTTCCTTAACATGACTAAAGTTGTTGTGATATCTTTTGTGCTGAAAACATGCATCCCTCCTTTTTTTCGTTTTTTTGGGTGTTGCATAGGTACTTTGGCACGTTGCGCGCTCACATTTCTCACCACAATTTTTTCCAAATCCAGAGAGATTTGATCCAGATCGGTTTGAAGGACTAGGGCCACCACCGTTCACTTACATACCGTTTGGAGGTGGTCCACGGATATGTCTTGGCATGGAGTTTGCACGCACTGAAATGGTTGTGTTCTTGCACTACTTGGTGCTCAATTATGAATGGTCAATGGTTGACCCCAATGAGACACTCATTCGGAATCCACTTCCTAGGTTCCAGAAAGGGCTTCAACTCAAAATTCATAAGAAAGAGCCTTTGGAATTTCTGTAGCAGTACTACTGGACCACAGTAGCAGACTATGAGTCAAGAATGGAAAATTTAGGTCATGTTGAGTTGAATGCAAATAACCACACTTTAGGTATGTGTGGCAAAATGAATATGCTACTAGACTTTATGAAGACAACTATATATGTTGTGTGCTTGTTCAGCCTCAGAATGTGGCAGAGTTTGAATTGAAGTGTAGAATGTTGCAACCTGAACATGCCCATGATCAGATTGAATTTTGTTTTTGGGTGTTGTGGACTTCTAGTGAAAACTACATCTTCTACAAATGTGACAAATTTCTTTTGCACTCCAATCACAATTGGAGGTGGGGGAGGTGGAATAGGTTTGAAGGTGCAGAAGGATGTGGAATAAGATCTAAAGATGGAAGAGAGGTGGAATAAAATCAGCTGAAGATGGAAGAGGTAAAATACGATTAGTTGAAGATGTAAAAGGAGGTGGAATAGGAGTTGAAGATGGAGGAGGTGGAATAGAAGCTGAAGGGTGTTTGCACACTACAATGACCTTATATGGACATCACAATGACAATTTTCCCTATATTCCTTAGGTACAAGAAAATAAATAAAATAAAATCCATTGAAATAATAAAAAAAGGATTCACTTATCTAACACTATCATAACCTTTCAAAACTGAAAAAAATCAAATCAAAATCAAAATCATGGATAGCTAATAAGTAATGGACTTTTGAATTTTGCTCACAATTTTTGTCACACCTGCAAAATTCATGGATATGGACATTTATTTTTAAATGTGTTAATCTTATGTGTTTTGAAACTTTGGGACATTGGATGAATTATGTTTAAGAAACTAAAGATCCATTGAATGAATGGAATGTGATTTTAATTTATTATATTATGAATTTTTTTAAATTCCAAAAAAATGTAATTATTTAAAAATATTTTTTAAGCATTTAAAAATATTTATTTAAAAATAATTTATTTTGAGATTTTTTTATATGTCTTATAACATCATGATTTGAAATTGGAAATGGAAAAAAAATGTTATTTTCAATATCATCTAAATATTCATATTTTAAGCTAATTTTCAACTACACTAGAAAAAGATTTTAATCTGCCAAAATTGTGACACTCTAATGGGCTTTTGCCCTGAAGATGGAGGAGGTGGAATAGGAGTTGAAGACAGAGGAGGAAATGCATATGAGGGAGGAGGTGGGGAAGAAAGAGGTGAAGATGGAGGGGAAAGAGGACATGAAGATGAGATGGTCCAAATGACCTTTCCCTTGGGGACATATGTGAAGACACAAGGGGCATCATAGGGGTATGTTTCATACCCTTGGGCTTTTTAGTTGAAACATTAAATTTGGCACCTTACACAATGTAAAAAAAATTGAATTGTTATTAATTATCAATAAAAAGGTGTTTCCATGGTAGGGTGTAGACAAAAAGGAGTCACAATTTGACATTTTCATTACAATACATTTTTAATGTGCCTTTATAAATATTCTCCAAATATTTTCTTTATGGAAATGTGCAATTAAAGGGGATAGCATCCTAAATTGTCATAATGTTGTGAAATTGGTGCACATTTCAACTATCAATTGGAGTGCCTTTTAAATTTGCAACAATGTGTCACAAACATTACAATGTAAAAGTAAGATTAAGAAATATTAGTTTGAATGGGAATTTGTCCATGAAACTTTGCACATACAAAGAAACCACCACAATGAATAATCTTCCACATTAAATATTTCAATTTGTCATATAAAGTCAAAAAGTGTATATTAAATGATATGGAAATATTTGTCAATACATTATGTTATTATAATGTTGATGATTATGATTTTTTAAGTTGTAAAATGCTTCCATTAAAGATGTAGTTGAATTGACTATTGTCTTTATTATTCTAAAAAAATAAAGCGAAAATTTAAAATTAATAAAAAAGGTATTCTGATGTTAAATAGGGTGTTTTAAATAAAATTTATAAAATTATTGGTGTAAGTTTACATAAAGACACAATTATGAATCAATTTCATATTCATGGTTTATATTCATGGTTTTATTTTTAAAGCCCAAATCCATTTAATGCAATTTCTAGAATAATTCAAAGTGAATGAAATTTTATGTGTTGCTACTTTTGATATTATATGTACTTCTAGTTTTGACACAAAGTGTTTACACCATACCATGGAAACATTCAAAAGAATGGTTTGATAATACATTTTGTTTAATACACTAATATATAGATTCTAATACATTGATACATTAATATATTCATACATTCATATGTAATTTTATGCAATTAAAACAATATAATGACTATGTAGTGAACATTTCGCACCTTTGAAATTTTTTGAGATTTTGTGTCTTTTTTTTTGTAGACTTCACCTTATTGTCATCCAAGTCTATCTCTTCTTTAGTTGATGGTTCCTGTATTGATACATACAATTTGATGCATAGTTACAAATAAATTGATGTGTATCACCTAATGCATAAAATTGTATACATTAATATCCATAGTCTATTACATTGATACATATGTAGATTATAATCTCTAAAACTATGGTAAAAATTCCATGGCTAAATCTCAAATTTTTGGTCATTAAATGATAATGTTTTGCCAAAAATCAATAACAATGATGCCAATTTTTTAATATTAAATATATAAAAATGATTACATTAAAATCAAGAGTGTGTTTTTATCATTTTCAATAACCATAATTCAATCAAAATTTAAGACCATTTCCAAAGTTTTTGTACATGGTTCAAGCATGTAGTTTAAAAATTTTATTTTTAATTTGTAAATCTACTTTTATATTTAGCTTGTAGTCAAATTTGACTAATTTTTCTATGTATCATTATGTATCATCACAAATTACAAAATTAAACATCAACATGATCATGGTCATGGTCACATCAACACCATCACCCTATGCCATGTGAATTAGTATATGTTGTAAGATTTAATGCCAATGTCATGCCCTCATGTATCAATGTAATCCATAACACATATAGTCCTCACCTTTAAAAGTTATCCCTTGAACCATCAAAGTAAAAAATTATTCATCTCGATTGAAGAGGGCGAGAGAGGTTAGGGGGGGCTGGGTTTACTAAGTCAGAAGGAAGAGGGGAGGATAATAGTTTGGGTCCAAGATAGTAGGTGCTTGTCCCCAAACTCATGAGTTCAGGAGGTCGGGTGTGAGTGTGTTAGTGCGAGGTAGGTACGCACCACTAAAGCCTCCTACATAACATCACCAATTGTACTTACCTCCTCTTTCTTCTCCTAATGTTTGTTGTTTGTAAGTTCTTGTATTGTTAGATCAATCCACAAGCGCATAGGAATCTCTTTATTCTCCTGATGTTTGTTGTCTGTAAGTTCCTTTATTGTTGCATCAATCCACGAGTGCACACACTCCTATTGAGTATCTACACCCCCAACAAAAGAACATTTAATTACAAGAAACCTAAAGCATCCAGATAGAAGAAATAATGCCACCATCCACCATCCAACCTATGCGTTGCTTGTATTCAGTGTCAGATCATATCCTACAGAACATCACGTAATTGTCCTAGAACTAATGGGATAGTTATACTGTACCAGCTGCAATATTTGCACCTTCCATGGTAACTCACCCTTTGGGTTTGATCAATTCACCATCCCTTCCACTGTCTTGGTTGTTTTGAAAATCCTCTAATTGGGACACAACTTGTAACTTTGCAGTAGACTCTTGAGTTTCTTGCACTTCTGTATTTTGGCTTGAGTTCCAATTAGAACCATCCCTACCTTGCCTAATATCTGTTTCATGGGAGTCCTTCACCTCAGCACCAGCACTGCCATTTGCAGTGGTAGGTGATTGATTTTCTTAAGGACTTTTATCACCTTTCTCCTCACCTTTCAGTTCTTCTGATGTACTCTCCTCCTTCTCCTCCTTTGTCCCTTAAAAGGCCTGAGTACCTCCATCCTTTGAACTTAGTTGTGAATCAGCATCAACATTGCCTATTTCATCATTTTCTTCTGAGAAACCATGAATAAGTTCCTCTGTCTCCATCTATTGCCTTATGAAACTCATCATGCTTGTCTTCCTCCTCTTTGCTAGCTTGAACATTCTCTGAATTAAGAGATTATGCTTGTTGCTGGGACTCAACAATCTCATTATTGTCCTTTGTTCCTTCTTTATGCCCATCACTCATCTGGTATTCCTCCTTTCTTCCCTGAGAACCATCCCCTACATTCTTAGTTTCAATTTCCTTCTTGGGCTCATGATTCCCTTGCTCTTGAAAGTTATCCTCACATGTTCTCAATTCAGTCATCTCCTGTGAATGATTCTCCCCTGGCAAAATCACATCTTTTGAGATTTGGTCATTTCTTTTATCAGAATCTTGACCCAACTTCTCTTCCACCTGCATCCCTTCAGACTCCAAATTCATGTTGTATGTTTCTGGTTATTTACCCAACTCAAATTACCTCAGAGGTTGGCATGGACATCATCTGCACAGATTGAAGCTTTGAGTTGGTTCCTGAGCTACCATAGGTACCAGATCAATGATCAAAGGTAAAACCCTGCAAGCCCCTGGGCTACCTAAGGGCTACCAAGCCCTGAACTACTTGAGCCCCTAATCTACCTTAAGCCCTAAACTACATGAGCTACCCTAAGCCCTGAGCCCCTAAGCCCTGCTACCCAAAACCTGAGCTACCCAGTCCTTGAAACCTTGAGTCGTTGAGCCCTTAAACCCTGAGCCCTTGAGCCCCTAAGCCCCTGAGCTACCTTAAGCCCTTGAGCCCTGCTACCTTAAACCTGAGCTACCCTGAGCCCTATTACCTTAAACCTATTTCTTTTTCACTCTGCCTCACTATTGTCTTCTTATGCTTTCTTGATCAACGTTTTAAAATTAGATTAGGGCATGATAGTGTTAATGGAATGTGAAATTTGTTGACAATGAGGACATTGGCAAAAGTTACCAGTCAAATGGCTAGCGTTTCTCTGGATAGTATCTGCTCCATAGTCAATAGACTGAAGGATTTGTTCTGTAGAGTGAGTGCTGCACCACATGTGACACCATCAAACCGCTTCCCAAAAGGAGTTTCTATGAGACTTCCTATCGCATTTGCAAGAGGACCCTTTGCAACACAAACTTGCACATTGAAGGATCAGTAGCACCCATACAAATGTAAGTTCAATTCCATCGACTTGGAACATGAATATGTTGTTTCCATACATGTTTTCCTTTCCTTTCTTGAGATGGAAAAACAACAACAAGGAGTAGTAGTAATATGTGGAATAACTTATGTTTAACAACATACAAATGTACAATATGGAAGTTTTTTCATTGTCATGGTCAACTCGGAAATGGATGACAACCGGCGTAGCACGATTGAACCCATTCCAGAAGATGATGAGAAATTCCATACGACAGAGTTAGGTCAGATTCTTCTTCCTTCGTCTTCGGCCTCACAACAAATCACAGAGCCAACTAGACTTCTTTGGAGTGTCGATGGAGAAGCTCTTGTATGGTTACGGGAATGTCGGAGGACCCGGTAATTCAGTTTTCTTGCCCCGAGATTCTGCACACTTGTTGTCGTCGCCGTTGTTGGTTTTTCTGTTTTTTTCTCCCATCTCTGTAACTAACTAATTTGTTGCATAGGTCTGTAGCATTATGATCAGTTTTTGCCGCAATTCGTGGACGAGCATGTCGAGGAATTGCGGTCTTGAAAGCTTTCGATCTGTGGTGCCCCAATTGCTCTGGTGAGTATAATTACAGTACCGCCTCTGAGAGAGAGAGACAGAGTGATCTTTGAGAGACAGAGACACAGAGAGATTTGTGTTTGTAGGTTTTTTTTCCTCACATTTCTTGGGATTGGATTGATTTGTGCATCCAGACCGTATCTCCGTTGGAATTCTGTAATGGGTTTTTTTCTGTCGTTTTGCATTGCAGCGCTCCTACAATTGTGAAGAGAGCTCGCAAACTTGATGTTTTTGAGTTTCTCTCATAACAACAACCCATTGAAGTTTCTCTACTTGTGGTGTGTGGATGTGTGGGCGAGTTCCAAAAGGTGTGAGCTCTTTCTTCTTCGAGGTCCAGATTTTCACGATCAGTTTTCTTTTGCTCTGTTGTCGTTGTTTGACATTAAGCTGATTAACATCTTCAGAGACTAAAATGAGAATGAATTTCTGGTTGTCAACTACTTCATGTTCTTCTGTTTTCATGTCGTTCTCAGATGGAGATGATCACTTCTTGAGTCAGACTTTATGGATTTAGGGTTTTCTAGACTCTCTCTGCACATGCCACAAAGTGCCACTTGGGATCATGTGTTTTGGCAGTTAGCAAGAGCTGTGTTGACATGGAGTGTATGTCCCCTGCTGCTGCTGCTGATGACACGAGAATGGAGCATCCAACTCTAAGTCACTTGCCAGATGAGTTACTTGAGAATATCTTTGTCAGGTTGCCTCTCAAGTATGTTGTCCGGCTTCGGTGTCTCAACAAAAAGTGGAGGTTTACCATTTTCTCCAACCAGTTTCAAAAGGTGAATGCAGCTCTTCCTGCACAGAGGATTGGAATATTCAGAGTCAGGACTCCCAGCAGATCTGGAGGTTCGAATGTTGCCAAAATCTTCCAGATATGTGTCTATGATGTGTCTGCGAATGAGTGGTGCAAGATCCCACTTGAATCAGCTCCTTTGAACTTGGAGGCAATTTTGCAAGTGGATTCAGGCATTGTCTGTTGGAAGGGTTTCCATCAGATTCATCATCATAAGTTCAGCACATGCAATCCTGTGATGGGGGTTTGGTGTGAACTCCCACCCTTGCTGCAAGGACCAGAATTCCCCACATTGGAGAAGATGGTGAGCAATACAAGCTCAGGCATGTACAAGTTGCAAGTGCGAACCTTTGGCTGTACTTGCAAGCAAGTTGGTTGCAGGAGTGTACATGAATCTGTGGAGATTTTTGATTCTAGCACCCATTCCTGGAGCATTGGCAATTCAAATTCTCTCGAAATACCAAAAATTCAGAGCAGTCGCCTGCAAGTGTGGGATCCCAAACAAGAGCGAGTACAGGTAACTGACATTTGTGACCAAGCACCTCATAGGACTGTGTATCATGGCCGCAGCCAAGATCGTTGGTACATTCTCAGCTTAAATTCAGATACAGAGGGGATCTGGGAGTGGGAGGGAAAAGGCATGATGCAAGGTCCCAGCCTGTTGAAGGTGTGTACCCTGCCTTTAGGATGTAAATTCAGGACTTACAAGAATTATTTCTATGTGCATGCTGAAATCTTCATCATCCTTACTGTTTTCGAATCTCTCGATGCTCCGGATCTCAAGCAAGTTCGAGTATTGACATTCCAAACAAGCACACAAGCATGGGATGAGAGGTGGCCACAGGAGTTAGCACACAGTAGACTGGAGTGCTGGGAGTTTGAAACTGAACTGACCTTTGAGCCTTCTTTCAGTGCAATGCCATGACAGTCATGCAGTGCAGCATTACCACAACATTCTGTGGGGTATTTATTGGGTCTTGATCACGGTGACAGCAACTTTAGTGTGTATTTATGTAGCTCTAGATTGAATTCACAACATGACCTCATTGTGGCAAAATAATATCTCTGGATGGTAATTGAATCTACACATTTTTAGCAATGTCCACTTGTCATAGTCCTTGTGCAGCATCCATTTCTGCAAGTAAATTCTTACTAAGCTCTTCTTGAAGGCAATCATTATTGCAGCTGTATGCAGGCTAGGCTTCACCAAGAACATTACAGAAATTGGAAAGAAGTATTGGTGACAGAGTTGGGTTGAAGATATCTCAGTACCTGCCTCTTGTGGTGAGACAAAAAGCATGCAAAATGTGCAAAGACTTTCTCTTAGGAGATCAATTTGATATTGAAGCATTTCATTTTATTCCTATTACTACTTCAGTAAATTTCATTTGCAGAACCATTGTTGGTTTCAAATTCAAAACTCTTAGCTTACCTCAATTGAATCATTGCAAATAGTTAAAATGCAAAGGGTGCACAATGATTTCCAACTATTGCTTCTTGGACTATAGAGCTATCTTTGATTGATTTCTTGCAATTCATGGAAGAACAAGCTCTCCACTTTTGTATCCTGAGTGCATTTATGATGTGCAGCAAACACATTATAACCAAAACCAACCTCATTCTTTTGAGTACAGAAGTGCATCTGCTAACCAATCTCACTTGCACACAAAGGAATCATAAGTTGCCATTGCTACAAATCTTAGTCATTTGAGTAACAGCATTCCTGTGCTTGCAAGCTTTGGTTGATGATGCTGATCAGCAGCAATTATGTATGGTTTGAAAGCCATGCATAGCTGCAAAGTTTTTCAGTGTCAACATATGGTGTATAGAGTACACGATAGAGCAGATTTATGGTGCAGATTGTGTTCATGACAGCTCAAAAGCTTGGCATAATGCAGATTTCTACAAAATGGTGGCTATGCACTCGATCTCAATCCGTGCATTCAAAGGAAGGGCTGCAACTTGGTATGTGGAACGAGCAGGTGCTGGAGCTGGGAAATCTGAAGCACACATGTTCACTGTGAGATAATCACACAAATGAGAATCACAGCCAAAGAGAACTGTTTTCTGAAGATCTAGAAGAGCAGAATTCCAGTCAATTGCAAATACAGATCATATGAAAGGGGTACACAAGGGAGATCACTTACACTTCTTGTAGATTTCATTAACTTCCTTGAAGTCAGCAAGATCAGCCAACCTACAAAAAAAACAGAGTACAATCAGAAACCTAAACTGAGGCTCAACCATGTGCTTGTACACCTCACAACCTCAAACCTAAATTCTTAAATCATTCTGCAACAATTCCCAAGATGAGACCTAGGGAGATCAAGTCATGTCAGGAGATGTCAAGCAATGGTCCCACAGAAATCCCAGGTTTGCAGCCTGTCTGCCAAGTATGGAACTTACATTATGGTTGTTTTGACTACAGACTCATAGTTAGCACCTCCCGCTTTCAGAATCTCTCCCATGTTCACCATCACCTGCATTGAAGACACCCCTGAATTGCAGAGTTCTATCTATAACCTAAAGGTGCCACCAAGGTATGTCAAACAA
>Ga0209611_10007423_pt1 | contig 17570 bp, 10 predicted proteins | sample S1TSphgellanicum_3_FD_187693 | JGI IMG/M metagenome (GOLD analysis project Ga0209611, IMG submission 187693) | Host-associated microbial communities from peat moss isolated from Minnesota, USA - S1T2_Fc - Sphagnum magellanicum MG (SPAdes) (version 2) | ecosystem: Host-associated > Plants > Peat...
CAAAAAAAAAAAAAAAAAAAAAATTAAACTCCTTCCATGAAATTTTGTCTGAGATCAATTCTGCACCACCAGTTGCTTGCTATTCTTGCTGTGATTTTTTTTTCCCTCACAGACAGACAGACTTCAGACTTCAGGCTCAGGTCATAAGACTTGGTCATCCAAAACATGGGCATCATCATGAGGAAGCAGCTGAGAGAGAAGAGAGTGACAAGTTGAGTAATATTTTTTTGTGTGCATGATTGTGGTGGTGGTGGTGCCTTTTTTCTTTCTTTCTTTGCAGGGGTCCAGGAGTGGTAGTCCTAATTATTTCCTGGGTGATTACACTTTACACTCTGTGGCAAATGGTGGAGATGCATGAGATGGTGCCTGGCAAACGCTTTGACAGGTATCATGAACTCGGCCAGCACGCTTTCGGTGAGAAATTGGGATTGTGGATTGTGGTACCACAACAGCTGATCGTGCAGGTGGGTGTTGACATCGTCTTCATGGTGACAGGAGGCAGATCTTTGCAAACAATCTACCATTTGCTATGCAAGGGTTCTTGCCCTGTATACAAGCACATATCCCTCTGGATTTTTATCTTTGGCTCTGTGCACTTCTTCCTGTCCCAGCTGCCAAATTTCAACTCCATTTCTGGCCTCTCCTTGGCTGCAGCTGTCATGTCACTCAGGTGAGTAGCTACTATTCAGATGATGATGATGATGATGATGATACATGCATGCCCTGAGGATGCAGCTCTGATTCTTTCTTTGAATCTTGTTGGAAATCTCTTGGGTATTCCTCGTTTGTGTGTGGTGGTTGTTGTTGTTGTTCCATGTCTGCTGCAATTTTCTCTTTTTAGTAAGTGTTTGTGCAGTGGTGAAGTGTGTCGTGGTGGTCCATTTTTTGTGCTGCAGCTACTCAACAATTGCATGGGCTATCCCTGCTCATTATGGACACAGACAACCAGGAACAAACTTGGTGGTGCCTGCTGACTATCATCTGCCATACGGTCACAAGATAGGGGGAGATGTGATGAACATCTTCAATGCATTAGGAACCGTGGCATTTGCATATGCAGGACACAATGTGGTGCTGGAGATTCAAGCCACAATCCCATCCACTCCAGAAAGACCTTCCAAAACTCCAATGTGGCGAGGAGTGCTGTTGGCTTACTTTGTGGTTGCTGCTTGCTATTTCCCAGTCTCTCTCGTTGGTTACTGGGCTTACGGCAACAATACAACACTGCTGGCTGATGGCAACATCCTTACATTCGAAGCCTTCCCAGTTTGGCTGGTTGTAGTGGCCAATTTTATGGTTGTTGTCCATGTCATGGGAAGCTATCAGGTGTAGTTGATGATCTCTCTGCCATCTGCATCTCCTTCTTCTCCTCCTCCTGCATAAACTTGCCTTTTGACTGATGACAAGTCAGGAAGTCATTCACAGACCATGCATCTTGGGAGTTTCATTATTTCTGAAAGAGATTTCAGACACCATGATGCATCATCTGGGTGTTTCATGATTCAGAAGAGATTTCAGACACCATGATGCATCATCTGGGTGTTTCATGATTCAGAAGAGATTTCAGACACCATGATGCATCATCTGGGTGTTGCATAATTCTGAAGAGATTTCAGATACCATGATGCATCATGTGGATGTTTCATGATTCAGAAGAGATTTCAGAGAACATGGTGCCACCTTGGTTGTTTCATAACTCTGAAGAGATTTGCTAAATTTAAGAAGCACAACTTTGTTTGTCAATTTTAGTCAACTTTCTGTTGTTTCCTCCAGCTGCAAAAGTTTACAAATTTGTTGTCCTTTCTCATATATATGCAGATCTATGCGATGCCCGTGTTTGATACGCTGGAGACTCTGTTGGTGAAGAGGCTTCATTTCTCTCCATCCTTTTTTCTTCGACTTGTCACTCGCTCTCTTTATGTCAGTAAGTAGAGCTGAATCACTCCTCTTTTTTATGCGAACTTGCTTTGAGATCAAGATGATTGTTGATGATGATGATGACATAGTTAGAAATTTATTTTCTGCAACAATTTTCAGATTCTTACAATATACTGCAATTTCGATTTTTTGAAGCACAAAGTTTTTCTTTACTAATTTATTTTTTATTTTGGGGTTATTCAATGGATTGCAAACCTTGGCAGTTTTCACACTGTTCGTTGGTATAACCTTCCCATTTTTCTCGGCTTTGCTTGGATTCTTTGGGGGATTTGCCTTCGCTCCAACAACATACTTTGTGAGTTTATGCTTTGTTATCCTCTTTGTTGCAACTTTTTTTAGTAAAAATTCGAGCTTTCCTTTGTTTTTGTTCACTTTATGAAATAAGCTAACAGTTTTGCTCCATTGACCAGTATCATGGTCTTATTATTAGCTCTTAATAAAGCACACTTAGTCATGGATTTGTGTCTTGAACTTTTTCTTTTTCTAATGCATTTTTTTGTTGGGTTTTTGTTGCAGTTACCATGTATTATGTGGTTGTGTATCGTCAAGCCTAAACCCTTTAGTCTGTCATGGATCATAAACTGGGTGAGTTTCTTGTTCCTCATTCTCCTTGTAAAATGTCAACTGCTTTGTTTCTGTTCTGTTTCCTCCTGCGAGAAAAATAGGATCAAAAGAGTCCAAGTTTGGACTTTCATGGATCAATCATGTTCTACGTCTTTTACGAGAAAAGCCTTTGTTCTATTATGGAATACTCTTTCCTTCTTTACAAAAGGTTCACTACTACAGAATATGGCTTTTCATAGGCGTTGACACTTGAATGTGGCAAATGTCACATATTACACGAATGTCAAATGACGATAAAACACACCACATATATCTTATAGAGAAATGGATGAAATCAAAACAGATATGTCATGATCCATGGCTCTGTCATATACATGGCTTATTTAACATGGATGTGTCTTCTTGCAATTGATGTAAGGTAAATGTTATTATGGTGTGGTGATTCAAGCAAACATAGTATCCAAAACTGATTTTTATTGGCTTTGAGTTTTCTGTTGTGTACTGGGATCCATGTAAAAATGTCTTCACAGTTTTGTGATGAGCATGTGGTCCAAAACATTAACTGTGATCTGAGTTTTTTGGTATGTGAATTTCATGCAGGTTTTCATCATATTAGGAGTCCTACTCATGTTTGCAGCAACAATTGGTGGGCTTGCGTCTATTATTGTCTCGGCATCAACATACAAGTTCTATGAGTAGAACTCAGTAAACAGGGTCAAAAGGCTTCCAATAATTGCAACTTGTGATAAACAAAAAACTACCCAAAAGCAGAAAAAGTGAGATGAAAAAGCGTTTTGAAAAACTGTTTTACTTAATGAATTGCAGGTCACTCATTTCTGTAATTGTTCTACTACAGACTTCGATAGATCTTTAGTAGTATAGATCCAACCTCCTCTATGACTAGAGGGAATGGCTTCACTCTACCAGAAAACAACATCGGTTCTCCTTTCCAACAAACCAATTCTATAGAAATACAATGAGCCTGGCTTTTAAACACCCATCATATTCTTCCTGTTTAATTTGTGTCTTTGTAAAATTGTGGTATTGTGTAATTTCTCTTCCTTTAGTGAAGGCAAAGCATGAACTGATTCTGAAATGGATAATATGTATTTTGCAACTATTTGGGATTGACCTTCTTCTCTCCAATGTCAATTTTGTCATTTTTGGATGCTATGAAAGAGTTGCACTAGCTACTTGTCTATAGTTGTTTTGACATTTTCTTCAAGAAAGAACTCTATGATTGTTTTGTAGTTTCAATGCAACTTCTATGAATCATGAGCATCTCTCTCATAAGTGACCACTAATATGATTGCAAAAGTTTACATTGGTGATATCTATGGAGAGAAGAATTCGTGTGATAAGTCATCTATTGTGTGTACTTCAGCTATAGACAAGGTGATGTTGGGTTGTTGTTTATTGAGTATTTTTTTCCAACCTCGTTGATTTAGTTATTGTTAGGGGATTCAAATGTTGGATGACCCAGTTGAAAGCTTTGTATTTGCACCATATAAAAAACACCGTATGAGAAGAAGGGCATACTTATTGGCTTTGGCTTATTACTAGCATCCAAGCTTTTTGTATAAACCATCCAACATTACTAGGTACTGTTCAAATGCATGGAGTTTAAGACTCTTGTGATGTGGTTTCACATGACAAATGGAAGTGTGTAATTTATTGGCCTTGTTTTGTAAGGCAAGGATATTGTGTTGAGAATCACTATAGAGTATAATAACTTCAAGGGATTTTGGCCCCTAGAAATTAAGTGAGATGATTCATGTTAATTTGGTTGTAAAAGGATTCACATTCATCTTTTGATTTTGATTTTTTTTTGACCACATTTTCAAATGTGCACCCAACCCCAAATGATTTTGTCACCAATCCATAACCCACAAAATTAAACATGAAACTACCTTCTCCAAAAATGGTTACCACACCCAACAATGCAAAAATTCATATGTTTTTTCAAAACTTGACAATGTGATTGAAAAAGATTCAAAATATACATGTCACAATGAGTCTTTTGTTTTTGGGTTTGAAAATTTGAACAAACGTGAAAAATAAATATGAAAAGGGAATATTCAACCACTTTTAAAGATTTCATTAGATTTCCAAAAAATTGAAAATCATGTTGGGACATTTCCCTATTGGTTTTGGTTTGGTAGCAATTTTTTAAATGTTTGGATAGGTTCCTAAAACTTGTCATCATTTAATGTAAGATCCCTTTTAGGTTCTTTTTAACTCGTTAAAAAATGAAAAAAAAAATCTTGACAATTTTTTGATTTATGTACATTGAAATAGATTTGTTTTATATTTTTCCCCTAGCTATGAACAATTTACCGTACAATATCCATTGTTGATATTAAATAAATGGCAGGGCCATTGTGTATAACAAACACCTTGTTGAATATAGGTTCCAAGTTCCAACAAATTAGGCCCCAAGGTAATATGGAAAGAATCTAAGCAATGTAATAATAGCATTGCCCATGACCTTCACCCTACACTTCTCAGGGTCAATTACTCTTTGAAATGCATATGACAAGCATGTAATTACAGAATCCGCCCTTCACCCTAAGCTTCTCAGGGTCAAAGTTCTGTTTCTAATGCATGAAATGAGCACATTTGAACATCATGAGCTCTAGTAAATAATAGTCTACAAAGTTCCTAATGCTGTGGCAGAATCTCTCCCCAAGTGCCAATTATGTCAGATAATGGCCATTAGTTAGACCTGGCTTGCCACCACCCACCACTCAGCTAAGGGTTTAGGGTTTAGGGTTTAAACCCTAAACCCTAAACCCTAAACCCAATGACCATATGACCCAACAATACATGTGCGTGGTACAAGCAAAATGGACTAGGCATAATCATCATCGGCTTTGGCTTTCATGGGCATGAACACAAATAACAAGTAAACAAGTAAACAAGTTTCTACTGAGATGAAGGCGCAGTGAAAAACACACCCACCACTTTATTGACAAAATGAAAATTGGTGGTGCAGGGGAGGCGCCTCTATGGGGGAAAAAGACTTCCCTCGTTCTCCTTGCAATGATGTTCCTCCTGAAAATCCTACATATCAAAATGCACAAGACCCATTTGCTGATTCCATCACCATAGAATCATTTATGTTCTTTCATCCCTGATAAAACATGATTTTTTTTTATAAAACATGGTTCTTAAACAGGTTCTTAAACACTAATATTTCTTTTAACATGCGATTTCTCATTATTATACATGAATTCAAATTTCTACAGTCCATTAACATTCCATATACTAATGTATGTATGTAACCATAATAGTTGTTGTTGTAAGCAATTTTTTTTTTTCAGTATTTTGCCTCAAAATTTGACCACCCGTGAAATTGAAAAATGGAAAAAATATTTCCATCATCATCACCCAACAGAATTCCTGTGCTGTCTAGTCAATTCCTTTCCAGTTGTCTGCACTGGACTCTCGGAGAGATTTGAAGATTGAGAGCTGGAGAAGCCTTTGCTCGAGAAAATCTTGTTGAAAATTTTCCTAGGTTTGAAGGAGGTAAGAAAGCTAGCTTTGGCTTTCTGTTGTTGTTGTTGTTGTTGCTTCGCCAATTCATGTTGCATCATGTTGCGTTCATTCTCAGCTTCAGCAATATGACATCTCATCGTTGCCAGATCTCCTTTCAACGATGCGTAATCTTGATGAACAGCATCCCATCCTTCTTCAGGAACTGCCATCGATGATGTTATCATCGTACCCTTCATTAGCTCTGGTAAGCTTATCTCCCCACTTGAATCTGGAGGCAGCAATGCCCGGATATTGCTTGGGAGATTGTCTTGTAAAAGTCCTCCTCTCATTGCTGTTCGCACTTGCTCAAAAAACAGTACCTGGAGAAAAAAAAACCAAACCAGAAAGCCCCCACATCTGAATTCATGTTGCATCTATTCCAATGGAACCATTTTAAAAGGCCAGGGGGAGCTTATTGCATTCCACACAAAACCCATTGCACAACTTGCTCTATTGCTACTGCAAAATCTGTACACACAAAAGAAAACTCCACACTTGTGAAAATCAAAATCTCTTTGAAATCTTTGCAGAGAAATCTCAACAACAACAATTATGAAGGTAGCCCAACAATGTGTGCAGTCGTAACCAGAGTTGTGCAGATATTTAAATTCCTAAAGATCCATCAGCTGACTCAGTTCCTGCTTTTTGAACATTTCATAAACTCAAACATCCGTAGATCACTAGGCATAGGAGTGGGTGGGTTCTTACACCTACTCCTTAAGAGTGGGAGGGGATCTTACACCTATGAGTAAGCGTGATTTCCGACCCATTCTTGAGGAGTAGATGTAAGATCCCTCCTATTTTCTAAGAGGGATATTCATGGATATAAGGTGCCCTCCAAATACACTAGGAAATTTCTCTGAGTGCTTTACAAGCATATACTTAATCAACTCAAAATCCAGGCAAACCATTATACAAAATCTGCATTCAGAAGTAATGAGAAGCAATGGGAAGACTCAGTCATGATGTTGGCTTAGCACTCAAGAGACAATAACAAATACTTTTGGAAAAAAAAGGGGTCAAAGTCGTATTATCCTCTCATTCAAGTTGCAACAAACTTGTGAAAAACATGCTTGCTAAATCAAAATTGCATGCCAATGATCTGTTATAAGTCTCAAACGACAAAAGTGAAGGTCACAAAATTGCAAGGGTAATAAAGAAGGGTGTCTTTATTACCTGAACCACAATGCGTAAAGGGAGGCGATCATTTGTTGCAGCATGCATGCACGCTTCCATTGATAACTTTTTACAATCCATAAGTCCACAGATCCTTTTGCGTTCACTCTTTGATAGCCCTGGATGTTCCTGAACATTCCAGACAGACCCGAGAAAGAAAGAAGGAATGAATGATTTTAGTGCTCAAACCACCTCTTTGAACAAAAGCAAAATGTTTCGGTGGGGATGGATGCAACTGAGAAAACAGATCCATTTTTCATTTTTGACCATTTAAACTCAGCAGGGATGAACCCATCTGAGAAAACAGATCCAATTTCATTTTTTTTATCATTGAAGCTAAGTTATACTTTTGCTGTGCAGTTTGAAAAGGAAAAAAAAGAAGAGAAAACAGCCCACACTTATGATCTACTGTATTCTGAAATCACCTAAGTGAGAAGCATAGAGAAAGTCTCATTTTGATTGGATCATTGAAGTTCACTTTGGACCTCTTTATGATGACAATGATGACAATGACAAAGAACAATGACAATGATGATTCATGGTGTGTGAAAGAAAAACTCAGGTTGGTGTTTTTTTGAGAAGGGAATTTGGGAAAGTTCAAAACAAGCATGATGATTGGGTGGCACAAGAGTACAGAAGAAAAATTGTACCTGTAGGTACATGTCAATGGCGTGATACAATTTGTCGTGGACAGGACGAGCAAAATCAGGAACAGATTCAGCAAGTTGCACAAATTTTGAGAGTGGTAGATTGGTGTCACGGGCTATTTCTGCTAGATAACTGTCTATTAACTTGGCCACTTTGAGCTGTGAGCTATGACCAGTGAAGCTACTTCTTTCACTGAAGTTGCAGTTTTCGATCGATTGTGTTCTGTGTCTGTCCATTGACTGTGAACGCCAAGCTCCTCCATTGTTGGAAGGACTCGTTGTTGGACTTTTCTCTGATGCTAAATATTGCTCCACAATGTGCTGAACCAAGTCAACATTGTACAAGGAATCACTGGAATATGAAAGAGATGGGATCAACAAATCTCGAAGAGAAGCGTCTTCTAACTGCAGTCCTATTCGCCTCACCAACTCCATCTTTGCAGTTGGTGAAGCGCTCAAAATCGTGGCTGCCTTGAGAAGTTTGAGTAAAAAGCTGCAAGAAGAAGAGCCCTTCTCAGATGGCAACAAACTGACAATAGTCTCCAGCAGCTCGCGGTGCTTTGTTGCTGTTTCAGCATGATCAGTCGAGAACCCTCCTCCTCCTCCATTCCCCATCCTCACACCACCATCCAGCAACAACTGTTGTTCTTTTGAAACACCTGGTAACCAGCGTAATGTGTAAACCCGCAGCGACTCTCCAATTTGCTCTTGAGGCATTCCCTTTGCCTTCACTGCTACCATTAGCCTCCAATACAACTCAACATCCAAACCACAAATGTCTTCTACCCACCAGTCCCGTGGAACAGGTGACATCCAATGGCTTGAGCTCATGTTTGAAGATGAGTGCTCGCTCATTGCTGTTGAAGATGACCGTGTGTATGTGAAGGACCAATCCACCTTTGATGGTTCAACCATTGTCTTTGAGGATATTGAGTCTATGCACCGCCCAACCACCTGCCCCCCCATAAGAACCCAGTATTGCTGTCATAAACTTCATGTGGGTGTGACTGATACATGCACAGATTTGACAGAATTTGATGCCAAGAGAGCACCGCCAAATCCACACTCGCACAAGGGAAGAACATAAGATCTGCACCCAGGCCTACTACTACTACTCACTGTGCAGACAAGAAAATAACATGAATGGGTGGTTGTTATTTTTCAGTTCCTCCATAGAGAAAAAATTGGATCACACTAACCTTGAGATCTTCAGCCCTAGGCATGTGGGCATTGCAGCTTTGTAAACAGATTATAGAATCCTTCCAGCCCCGTAAGATGGAGGAGTTCAAAAAAACTTCCAGCTTGAAGATGAGATTCCCCTTCTCAATATCCTCTGTCATCTCAAGGTACTTGGCACCACAGAGAACCTCCACGACATTGTGTGCACTCAATGTAAATGTAATGCCATAACAGAACTTGGCACACATCTCAAATGACTCTGCACCTCCTGGGAAATCCAGAATTACGACTTCTTCGTCATCACTGTTTGTGTTGTGAGCTTCTGCCAGCAATTTACTCACACAACCACATTTGGACAAAAATGGGAACTGCAATTCACACCCCACCCCCCATCCCCAACACCGAGCTATAAAAACATCAGCAAGCTCCCCAAGAAAACCAACAAAGAAAAACTAAAGAATGCCTTTGCAAGCTGGGGGGTAGTAAGACAGAGTTCGTGTTTTGGAAACAGGAAATACACAGAGAGAGAGCACTGCACCTTGTGAAGTTCAAATTTATGACCATTGACATTGAAAGTAATGTCACTGGAAAGTTCTGATGCTACAGATCTGCACAGGCCCGAGCGACTTGGGTTTTAAAGAAGAACCATGATAATTTACATTACATTGATAGAACAAAGACAAAATTGGGAGAAGCAAGAATCATGCCCTTGAAATCAATCAATCAATCATTTCCAACCTCTGCAATCTCTTCATTGAGGGTGGAATTTGTGGATTCTGCTCTACAGTTCATGTCAAATTGAAGCAAAAACCATACCCACAAAATGGAAAATGCTACATTTGATATCATACACTATTATTGTGTGTGTGCAAACATCAGAAATTGAATTCCTGGAAAATTGATTGAACTTACGTGATATTTCCTTGAGTTTGAAATGTGTTCTGCTTTGAACCCAATTTCATGAACTTCATTGTGCAGGCTTTGTTTTTCGTTTGGGTGCCTTTCTCCAACTTTTGCACTTTCCTGTATTGGCTCTCTCTGCCAAGGCACGTTTTATTTATTTATTAACCTGTTCTACTACCGCTCTTCTTCACTTCCTGAAGCACCACTGGTCACCACCAACACTACCCACCACCTTTGAGTCCCGCTTTCTGGTTTCCAGTCATCAGCATTGTGGGCATCGCAAATTGTCAGGCAACAATGACCAACAGTGTGGCAGCAACAGCAATCGCATACATTCTTTGAAGGAATTATTATATCATGTTGCTCAATTGATGATGGACCAAGAGAGTTTTGCTGCAACTGTCTTTTGCTAAGTTAGTCTGGATGGACTACATGATACGTCCAGAGTGATCCAAGCTTCATCGACCACACACATGAGCTTCCTGGAAACAGTAGCCAGTGGTCCACAACCCTGGCCCCTCCCACACATACTGGTCTCATCTTCCCTGCACTAGTGCCCTTTCACTTTCCAGTTTGCAGAAACTTGCTATGCTATTCAATGAAGAATCTGGTTGAAAGAAGTCAAACACCAACAAGCTCCTCCTCCTCCACCAAGCAGCAGAATAACAATGTGCCATCAATACCAGCTGCTGTTGCTCCATGACTTTGAAAGCAGCTGCTCCATCTTCTTCACAAGAAGCTTGCAAAATCCCTTCAACCCACAACACAACATGGCAAAAAAAATTTAGTGTGTACCCAGAAAAACAAAATCAGCTGCATTTATTGGATGAGTTGTGTAGCTGCTGCTGCTACATCATGTGCTTGCTGCAAAACCTGGGAGGGGATGGATAGATGGGTACTCTCAACATCCATTTCACAAATCCAGGTATCAAATCTATGTGAACTCTGAACAAAGCAGCACAGGAATTATTTATACCCATGTCTATTCTGCAATGCCCATTTACTCAAAGATTTGACAACACCACAAATTAGGGGTACTATACTACATTCAATCATGGAGCTTGCCTCCCAACTCTCCTTACTCAAAATTGAAGAACAAACTCATTCAGATAGAACCTCCATCATAAGATTCATCTACAGCTTATGTTCCCACACCCAAAATCTCTCTATGTCAAAGTAGAAAGAGACAAAAACAGAACACAAGAAATCAAACCCGAGAGAAAGAAGAAAACACCAGATTGGGTGGGGTTTTCATCTTCTTCTTCTTCTTCTTCTTCTTCTTCTGCATTCATGTGCTTTACTTACCTTGGGTTTTTTGTGAAAGCTGGTTTGGAAAGCTAGTCAAGCAAAGCCATCATCTTCACTTCAACTGGAATGGTGATCCACTGCTGCTGCACAAGTGGAAGAAAAAGCCAAAAAGGACAGCCCCAAAACAAAAAAAGGAGCCAGCTGCTGATGTCCCCCACCTACAGCATCAAGAGAAGAAGAAGAGAAAGAAAACCTCCCTCAAACAACATCATCACAACCCAAAACAACAACAACAACAACAACAACAACCCACCAAAGGGTGAAAAAAAAAAACCAGGAAGCTCTCAAAAAGCTTGAGAGCTTGGCTGAGATCCAAACTTATAAGCCAAAAAAAAAAAAGAAAAAAAAGGGGGGGGGAAAAAAAAAACCCCACAAATTTGCAACTGAAAGCAAAATGAAGCAGGAGAGAGAGTAGTAGTAGTAGTAGTAGTAGTAGTAGAAGTGGAAGAATAACTGGAGCTGAGAGAAGAAGCTCTGCCAAAGGCTGAGACCAACACTGCAATTAATGACACAAAACAAGTGCAGGAACAGTAGACATGCCTGACACCACCACCACCACCACCAACAACAACAACAGCAACAACTGCAGCAGCAGCATCAGCAGCTGCAAAGAGAGTCCAGCAACAGTAAAAATCTCAGTCAAAAACAAAAAATCCTTTAACCCTAAACAGATCCCAATGGGGAAACTGCATTATTAACTAACTAACTAACCAACCAACCAACCAACCAACCAACCTGTGCACCTCAACCAACACCCACACTAGGCTACACTACACTGGTAGCCTACCTACCTACCTAGACCATGGTAAAATAAAATAAACTTCCTGAATAGTTTTCAGCCTGCTTCTAACCATGGTAAAGATCCCATCTTACTTGAAAGGTGCCTTTCTAAAAGGGGATCAATATGTGGTGGCTCTGCACTAAAAATCTTGGATAATGTGTAATAAACCACTCATACATATCTAGTCTAGTGGATCCACTGGAAGTCTTGTGTGACCCTGGAAAAAAACTTGCACATCTTCCAAGGGCCCTGGAGTAAGCAGGCAGCCCTGGAAGAGTCTAAAAACACTAATAAAAAATATAATTAATTAATTAATTTTATAAAAAAATTATATATATATATATATATAGTGTCAAAATTGTATTTGTTGATTGTTCCTTCCCTCCCTGGTGGTTCTGTTTTTGATTGGCTAGATAGTTTGATTGGTCCAGGTGGGTTGCTATTACTCGTCTGCCCTGGCCTGCTCCCCAATCTAATTTGCAGTCCCAATTTTAGTTTTATGGGTGGAGTTGGAAAAAAGAAGAAGAAAGTAAAATAACTAAAACTTGGATGTGAGAAATTATGTTTTTGTACAGATGGAGGAGTCTCACATACTGAGCACTGCTGGAGATGCTCTCTCTCTCTCTCTCTCTCTCTCTCTCTCAGAGACTGAGACTGAGACTGAATCAAGGTCTGTAAGTCCAAATCTAAACATTTCTCTATGGGTTGAATATCACCACCACTCAAGAAAGGTCAAGGTGTCCCCCTCAATCTATTTTGCAGTCCCAATTTTAGTTGTATGGGTGGAGTTGGAAAAAGAAAAAAAAGAAGTAAAATAACTAAAACTTGGATGTGAGAAATTATGTTTTTGTACTGCTTGAGGAGTCTCACATACTGAGCACTGCTGGAGATGCTCTCTCTCTCTCTCTCTCTCTCTCTCTCTCTCTCTCAGACTGACTGAATCAAGGTCTGTAAGTCCAAATCTAAACATTTCCTAGATTGAATATCACCACTCAAGAAAGGTCAAGGTGCCATTTTTTAGGTGACCAAAAAACTGACTGAAGAGGTGTCTAGTAAGTCAGTTTAGAGGGGAGAGAATGAAGTAAAAAGTAAGAAAAAGTAAGGGGAAAAAGTAAGTAGGAAGGTGAAATTTTTTTTAACAATGGGAAATTTCAATTAGTGTTTCAAAAGGCATGGAATTTACTTTTTACCCACTATTATTAATAGGCAAAAATTAGTTGGTAAAAAAAGTTAATGAAAGAAAAAGGGCAAAACTAGCCTAGTAGTAGTGGGTGGAAACCTTGTCTGACAATAATAAGCAAATAGTGGGCTAGCAGCAGAGAGAATCTGAGTGAATTACAAATTAACATGTGTGTTTTCATAAATGAATTTTAATAAATTTTTATTTGCAAGAGACATATATGGGAAAAAAAAAATCATGATAAATTTTTTTCAAAGTTATTATTTAAAAAGTCATTATGGAACCTTGTAGTAGAATGTAGTGATTGTTTCAATTTCAATATTCCCAACTATCTAGGACCAATGTTTTTTTTGAACATATGTATGAGTTAATTCTAATGCAAGTATAAGAATCAAAATTCAACTTCGATATCAAATCAAGTGGGTGGTGGCTTGGAATCTCTTCTTCCAAATTCAAGGTTTGGATTCAATGCAACTAGGTTTGAATTCAATTGCATTCAATTTGATTCAATTCAACCAAATTCAATTGAATTGAAATTTCAACAAAAACATTAACTCTACCAAATCCTAGTTTCTATATTCGTGACAAAGTAATATCTAAAGTTGTTATAGTTTATATAAGCTTCAAGCAAAAGCAAGTGCATTGTTCTTTGAGGGGAAGACAATTCATAGCAAAAAAAAATTTCATGCTTTTGAAACATCATTTTTTTTACTTATAATCGATTGTCCATCTTCCCATCCAAACTAGATGACATTATTAACCTACATTTTTTAGCAATGACTTAACAATAGGTGTTTTTGAAGTTGATTGTAAATATATTCATAAGAACCCATTTTGCTAATCAATACCGATTCACCTTTGATGGTTTTAGAATATTGTTCATGCATGGAGATTGTTAGGTTAGATGTGAAACATGTGGTAGTGAATGTTATGTGGAAGGCTAAGAAGGAAAGAATCATAACTAAACATTTTCAACTTTGCAATCTCTTGAGAAATTCTTAAACATAGACAACTAACAAAGACTAATTCTTTGTTAGGTTTTTAACTAATTGGTCTCATTTCTTTTTTTGATGAGGGATGCCAAATCTAGTTGGTTGTGCAAACACTATTAATTAACCCCACAAGACATTAAAGAGATAGTTACTTAAAACTTTGGTCAAGCAAATGTTGGTGGGGCATCAATATTTTTATGTTTGTTTCAATGCGAGAATCATACAAAATGTATGGTTTATTCCAACCCATTGATGTGAGGGTTTAAGTTAATTTTTTATCGTATTGTGACAAAACTTTTGATTACTTTGAAAGGTTGGATAACAAACATGTATTTGGCAAGGTCATAAGCAACCTTGAACATTGTATACAAAGTTGAAACTAAAGGCACACAAGGTGGATGAACCACTTGAGGAAAGTCATAGTGGTTGATAGTGGTGAGATTCCACTATACTTGGCTTGGTCTTCATTTAAGGTAGCAAGCTATGGCCCTCAAAAGACTAATTCTTTAGAGGTTGTCCCATGACAATCAAAGAATATGTTTGTATTATTTTCTAAAGATTGTTGAATTGTCATTTGTGCAATATTAAATAAAGTATTTGACTTGATCTCTTCTAGAAATATATATTTAAAAAAATATTTGTACATTTCAAGTTGTTGAAAAGAACAATGACATAAGACTCCCCCCCTTTTGTTGGTTTTTAATTTTGTGTTGTTAAAATGTGCACATGAAATATTAAGCATTAAAGTTTGATTGTAATTATGTCCTACATCATTTTTGTAAGGCAATCCAAAATTTCTATGAACTAATCATCACCATTTTCAAGTTATTTCATCCAAGAAAAATAGAAAAAAAAAATGCTGCCACTTTCAATTAAATTCCAATTATGTGATGAATTAATGAAAATAATAATAATAATTGTATCCACTTTCTCTTCAGCACAAATTAAATGTTCAACTCAAGAAAAGAAATGAAAAAGAAATGTTGATTAAATTAATTATCTATTAATTCAATTCCAAAAATCAAAACTTGATTATTAATTCAAGTATATTAATAGATATTTCCAAGAAAAATAAATCACTTATGTCTAGGTTTGCATATGAATTCCCTCTCTTGTAAAAAAAATTTGAAGACAATAAAAAAAGGAAAAAAAAATTGAAAATAATGAAATTTGTATTGTAATACCTTGTAGCTTCAAAACAAACTATGATATTTTGTAAAAATCCAACCATTACAATCAACCTTGGATTTAGATTTGGAAAAAAAAGTTGAAAGTTTTCATTTGTAATATTATATAATTTTCATTGTTTAATATATGAATTTTGTTGTGAGGAATTTTTCACAAAGGTAGGAAAGATTTGTGGTATTTTTCAATTCACAATTCAAGATCACATTCTTGAGATCCTTTTTGAAAAGAGATTCAATAACCTTAAGTAAGTCAAATTATTTTTGATTTCTATCATTGCTATGTTGATTGTCATGTTTTCTTGACAAGCAAGGCAAAAGCTTATGAATAGATTGTTGATGTTCAAAGTGCAATGATAGAAATAAAAATATCTTCATCTATGTTTGTCAATGCAATGCTTTTGGAAGGTGAGCTTAAAGCATAGATGATGATGGTTAGGATGAACACAAAATTAGCAAGGGCATCTTGGGCCTCGACTTTGTTGCAATATTCAACATGTTGTTAGGTTTTTGCACCATGTACATTCCTTACCTTATTGTTTGATAAAGGTAACAATAAGGTAGAATGCCTATGTTCAGTGTTTCCTATGTCAAATTTCTCTTAGTTCTTTATTTTCATGTATGGTTGTCAATTCATTTGTAGATAGGAGATATTTGAATTGGTAGAATGGTTGATCGAAAGACAACTTGTAAGAATGGTGATGTAATGGAGTGATGTCTTTTATGGGCGAGGTAGGCTAGTGCCCATAGAAAAGTGTACAAAAGATAAAACAAGTCCTTTCAAGCAAGCAAGAGAAGGCAAGAGAAACCATCACATTCAACATATGCAATAGAGTAATTAAGGTTGATTGCTACTTTTGTTGCAAAGATTGAAATGCATTTTTGTGCAAGTGGAAGAGGCTCAACAAACAAAACAAGAATGGATGCTAACATGAAATTCATGTTTGGCAAATTACAATCAACTAATGGTGCGTTCACACTTGGTGTTAAGGACTCTAGTATTAGGTCACTTAACACCAAACTAGTCATTTAAGACCTAAACCTATTTACCATAAAGATTTTATGTTAAGTTAACATTCACTTAATATTAAACAATCACCCATTCAACATTGGGTGCCACCTAAGATGCCACCTAGGATTTCACATAACACTGACTTAACATTAGGTGTGAATGCACCTTAAGAGTGTAACTTTGGATTCATGTTTTCGTTTTTCATAAAGTGACTTTGTTTTAATTCTTGCATAATAAACTATAATTGACACATTATGAGTTTTGAATTGTCTTTCATCCATACATTCATCCCAGCCCGTGAAAATCATGGGCATCCCAACTAGTAGTAATAAAGAAAAGTGATGAAGGAACTGACCTGGACAGAATCGAGTCACGGGAAAAAATAAAATAAAAATTGAAATGAGTAAAAGAAATAAATTTAAAAGTGGTGATTGGAATGATTAGAGTAAGGGGGGAAAAAAATTAATAAGTAAAAATAGAAAAGAAAAACTGGGTAAAAGTAAGAGTGAGGCAAAAAAAATTGGTGGGTAAAAGTAAAAGTCAAGATTGCTAACTGGAATGAACTAGAGTGAGAGAACCACAACTAGTGGATTCAATTGAATTTTGGGAAGGTAAAAAAATTAAATTAAAAAAAAATCAATTTTGGGTAAAGTAAAAAAAGAATAAATCAGTTAGTGATAGAAAATCAAACAATGATTTTCCAAATTAAAATTTTTTTCTAGGATTTTTTTATTAAAAAAATCAGTGGCAAAATGAAAAGGTAGTTGACTGGGCCTCACATTGGGTTGAGTGAGGGTTAAGATAATAATATTTATTTATTTTAAATGATAAAAATAATTTAAAAACCTCATTAGGTATTTTTGTATCTATTTTATATCTAGTCCAACACCTCTTTCAATTGCATTGAAGTGCAATCATCCAAGACCTCAATTGCATTCAATTGAATCATAGTTTCTATAATGAGACTTCATGACACATTTTTAGGGTTTTCAATATCTAGGGTTTTGATTTGGTGGGTTTAGGGGGAATTTAGGGTTGTTGGAATGGATCTTGGAATTTGATTGTGGTCACCAAAAGGGTGATGAAGTTTTAGATTCTCACTTGGTTATTATTATTTAAAAAATGTATGGTGTTTTTTTTTTTTTTTTCCTTTTTTTTTATTTTATTTT
>Ga0209611_10007424_pt1 | contig 17568 bp, 13 predicted proteins | sample S1TSphgellanicum_3_FD_187693 | JGI IMG/M metagenome (GOLD analysis project Ga0209611, IMG submission 187693) | Host-associated microbial communities from peat moss isolated from Minnesota, USA - S1T2_Fc - Sphagnum magellanicum MG (SPAdes) (version 2) | ecosystem: Host-associated > Plants > Peat...
TTGTAAGTCTAGAGGCAGCTGTCGACACCTTGGCCTTGGATTTGATTGATCTCATTCCGACCCAGAAGCCAGCTGCAAACGCGCAATTCGCTTCCCTTTCGGTCACCCTTACAAGCGCCATTACCACTTACAGCCCGACACTTCAGACACTTCAGGCCTCCCGAGTTGCTCAGTACTAGATTCACTCTTTAGATATATGCAAAAGCATCGTGGTGGGTATTTCCGGATATATCCTAAAGAGTATAGTTATAGTATATTAACGTTTCGGTGGGTCTGTGAGGAAGTTGTCCTCGTGATTGGATTGTTGAGTCCGAATCACTGATGTAAGGTGTTGTAAGTTGGTTATATAAGTATAAAAACTTACTTAACTATCTAAGATTGTTCATGATCTTACAACGTATGCAAGAAGATGTTTTATCTCAACAGGGTTATCTTTGAAAGTACTATCTCACAATGTTAGCAACACGATCAGACGTATGCATGTATGGAGTTTCCTGTAAGAATCACTATGTACAGGGCGAATGCTCAAAACAAGTTCTTGTTGCCCTTATCTATCAATCTGTACATCAGAGCAATATCTCGCTAGTAGGAAATCGATTCTGGGGGCAGACGGCATGAAAAGAGATTCAGACGGACATGCGAACTGAACGATGACTTCCTATTGAAATATGTGAATGCGTAATAGATTAGAGCGGCAGACGCTAGTACTCTTTTTTGTATAACTTGCGGTTCTCAATCTCTCTAGCTTCATCTTTCTGCCCGTGGTATGTGGTTTGTGAAAGAAGAGTTCCCTAATTCATCGTTCAATATTTATCATGAGGTAAGATGTTATGGGCCAATGTGGCCTAGAGAACAACTTGGTACGCTTGATTGTGTCGATGAATATCGTTATGTTTTGCTTTTGAAATCATTGAGAAGAGTCTGATCAAACCTCTAGACGTTCAGCAATCTTACTCACTTAGACCGAAAACTTGTTTTGTTGTAAGAGTGTCATCAGGAGGCAATCATGTGCAGTTCAACGAAGTGCTGGGGATTCAGAAGAATCTAGGTTTGCTGCGAAATTCATGAAGCTCGAGAGCACCTGCTGCGGACCGGTTATAAATGCGAGAACGAGGTATCCACGCTCACATCACTTTCATTACTGCAGCAGGTCCACTGAAAAAAGCACATCGGTTGGATAGGCGAGTGCTCAGATTTGGAGTAATTTTTAACATTTGGATCCACTTATTTGTGCTTCAAAATTTTGAGAAGGATAGGAAACAAGGGCAAAAAGTTTATTGCTGAGATTAGTTGCCCATCATCCTCGGATGTCTGCTGCAGTACAACTCCATAAGATCGATTACAAACTACCTAAACCAGTGCTGTTACTTTCACAGTGTACTCAGAGGGCACCTTATAAGCATGAAAGTTCCTCTGCTGAGAGGAGGAACTTTTCAGATTTAGAATGTTCAGGAGCTGTGCTTTACTCACTATAAAGCCCTGGGGGAGGGAATTCTCAGAATAAGGGGCTGAGGTGGCCCCTTATTCTGAGAAACTGGACATGTCATTTCTGCATGTGGATCATGAAAGTACGTTTTTATCAACCTTGGCATGTCGTGCATGTACAGTGGAATCTGGGTACAGTATACAGAATACCAAATGTAACTTTAGCATGGATGTCCAATGAGGAAAGACACATCATCGAGATGGCACCTATTTAGCCAGTGATGGTTTCTGGACCATGTCTACACAAAACTCAAAGTAAAGCTTATGTGGACATAGAGTATGGTAGGGATTTATGCGGACATAGAATATGGGCCACAGTGAACCAGGACCTACCAGTGCACCATCCACTGGATGCCTGTTATTACTCAGTTGTATATGAACCTCAACTGAAGTATTTACATGATGAAGAGTTTTTTTGGTTGATGTTAGTGGAGAAATGCCCCCGCATAGTGGTGAAATCTTTTGAAGATGGGTGGAAGAATGCATGGACTGAAGGTGATGTGGTCATTAGGGGGTATTGGTATGAAAAATTACAACGTTTTAGTAGCCACACATATTTTCTCCGTGATGACAAGCTTACAACATATGTATTCTCACACTTGGTGTTGGCTTACAAATTTACAATGCTTCCCACTGTACACACAATGAAGGGTAGTATGGTAATGCCTCCTCCAAAACATTCACCTGTGCATCATTATACACAGACGTTCTTGGGTAATTTTCATCTACCCATTCTGAAATATTAGGATCGTAGTTATCATTTACTTCCCGATCTTTTATAGGTTCATGATATTTTGGCGATGGTGATTGGTACACAAATGGTATCCTTGTGCTTCTGTTGTAGTCATTTTGCCGATTATGCATTGATTCTAGATTTGACGAATTTCTAGGGTTCGTCAGTAACCATTCATCCCTTGGATTTCTGTCGTCCCCATGTTTTTGAACAGTTAATGGCGCAAGCATTGCCAACAACATGCCCCCCGCCCCCATCTTGATGAAAGTAATGCGGTTGAGCTTTCTAAGGTTTAAATAATATGTTTTCACTTATTCTAAGGGTATTGCTTGAGGACAACATGAAAACCTAAAAAATGTGCAACACTTGATTGCAAGTATTGCATACAAGCCTTGGGTTGAAGATTATGTTTTCACTTATCTTGAGGGTATTGCCAGGACACCATGAAAATCTAATGAATATGCAAATACTTGAATAAAAACATTACATACGTGGCTGTCTTGCAAGGTGATATTTTCTGTGATGAGGGTAATGCACGTCCCTATTTCAAAAGTTCAATGTTGTTTCAACAAATTTGGGCCCCCTTCAGCTTGAATTTGCAATACCTTTGTTAAATAACAAAACATCACCAAATTGTTTCCTTGAAGTTGGTTGATATTGCCACCCAATTGGGGATTGTTTTTCTCTTTGCAAATTCATTACACATGAAATCTTCGCCTCCTATTCAACCTTAATGCATGCCTAATGTGTTCCATTAAAAAAACATTCCAATTTCCTTTCATTTGAATTACTTGCATATAGGGCCAAACATACATGCAATTTGAATAGCAATGGGTCATGAAATGATCCTAAAACCAACACTTTAAAAAAAAAATGATTTATGGAAATTACAAGGATGTTGGTAATCATTGCAGTACAAAAGGTAAAGGAGTCAAAAAATGAACCTTATGTGTCATGCAAAAGCTAATGATCTACGTGTTATCACACTCCCTAGAAGAACCCCATGACATGCCATTGGTGCTTTGATAACATGTTGCATTATCATGTTAATGGTATGTGAACAATTGATAGTTTGCCAAAATAAATTGCATTGCATACATTATAAAAAACCTACCTAGTTGTGCCTCAAATCCTAAGGTGAAAACATGTTTTACCATTTTGAAAATATTTGTAACATTATAGGAAAAGGAGGGTTACGAAAAGTGCAAAAGGTGAAGGCACTATGTTGAACTTGGAAGTGAAGGGAAGCTTGGAGCTTGTCATCTTGTAATTCAAGTCAATTTTTTAAAAAAGAACCTTTTCTTCTTTTCTTCCTTTGTTTCTCTTCTTCTTCTCACAAAAACCCCAAAAAAAAAACCCAAAAAAAGAAAATGAAAGAAAGAAAGGTACCATTTTTTTCTTCCTTGTTCAATGGTGATGGCAACAACTACTCCCTCTTCTTTTCATAAACACCCCCAAAAAAACAAATTTCAAACAAGAGGGTAGGTAGGCAGGAGGGGTAGGTACAAGAGTCATATTTTTTTCTTTTAACTGGGTAGGTCAGTGATTCTTTATAAAAATGTACCCACACCCAGAGTGGGGATGACTTGGGTTTGATCCCATCGAGCCCAAAAATAGGTTTGTTTGCAACTCGCACACTGGTTGGTGCTTGGTCACTTAGGCCTGTGGTGGATATTAGAAATTGCATCAAACCTTTGTCATGAATTGAGCGGGTGGTTTTAGGGGTCATAATCACGGTTCTTTCTGGATCTAACATATAACCATGCTCTTCAAAAAACTGAAAAAATCAAATAATCAGCTAAAACATTGCGAGTTTTTTGCCAATTCTTTTCATGAAACCTAATGGTTCTTTGGGGTTTTTGAAAAAATTGAACCCCATGGTTATGATTCAATTTTTCCAAATAATTGTGAGGACTTGAAATTTGTTAAAGCCTAGAACTGGTGGTTATTAACAAAATCAAATTCCCAGCACACATTGCTATTCACCCAATTGCCCATTATACTGAAATTGTGCATTGTAGGTAACATATAAAATGAACTTGTTGGGAATTGAACCGAAAACCATTGGCAAGGTGGCCACAAGCCCAAATCACATGAACTTCTTGGTTTGATGCTCCTTTCTGCAAGATTTTACCCCCAAGATATAACCATTCCTTTCAATGATTAATTTACCCAATGACCTTGACACCTTTGCGTTCAATATTCCAAGTAACATGTAGCCAATGAGTTGCGCCCATTTGTAAGTTGGCCATGAGTGCTTGGGCTATGGGCTTCATTCCAAATTACCTTATCTTTCTAATGGTGGTTCAAACAAAGAAAATATTGGGATATTAAAAATGTGATAAATGAATAAAAAAATCATTTGGCCTTACAGCTGTCTTGCATGATTGGCATTGCAATTTCATAAAATATCAATTACACTGATAATATGTCCTGGATCACATTCAATGTTGGAACAAATTCAAATTCATAATATTGTAGCATGTTGTTTACTAATTCACTTTGGAAGCGTATGTCAAACATGTATATGCTATTGTACTAGTTTAGGAAATGGCATTAAAGTTCAATAATAGAGCAAAAAGAGAAATCAAAATCCTAGGCGAAAATGGTTTCCCAAAATCAAAGTGATTTACCAATTGATACCTAACAATTTGGGTTGCATGGGCAACATTGATTTCCTATCTGTTATGTATTTATAGACCATGGGACGTACGTCCTGGTAGAAAAGAAGGCTTGAAAAGGTGTGGTAGGCATGGAAAACGTTTTAGTTCTCTATATTGTATTTAATAGACCCTGTGGCGTACGTCATTGCAGAAAACAAGGCTTGAAAAGCTCTCGTACGCATGGGATTCATTGATGTTTTAGTTTTCTATATTGCATTTTTGCAGGCCATGTGGTGTACGTCCTTGCAGAAAAGGAGGCTTGAAGAGGTGTGGTATGCCACTTCTCTTGTAGGAACAACGACACCGCACTTAAATTCATTGCACCATTTTAATGCCCCATAAAATTGCAGACCTCTGGCTAACATGAATGTGGCAAAGGGCAGACTGGCGAAAAGAATCGCATTCAATTTGTACTGACTGCATTCAATTTCTTTGCCCGATTTAATATTTTCCTTACTTTTGACTCCAGGACCTCTGGAGCTCATGGGTTACGATGCTGGCCATTACTTCTGACCCCTGAATTTCAGGGGCAACCGTGTCCATACGTAAGTGCACACTGGACACGCTATGGAGCCCTGCAAACCACGCTTCCACTTTTGGAACGTTAAGACAAATGGTATGTGAAAACGGAAAATGAAAAAGTTGGAAACGTTCAGCAACGCATGAAATTGGATAAATAGAAGCCCAGGAAGTTGGATGATGGGGTTTCATTTCATCCACTACGTCACTTTCCCCCAAAAAATTGAAACATCTTCAAGCTCATCCATTGTCTCATTTCTCCCAGGAAATTGGGCCAACTTCCTTGGATTTTTCATTCATTAAATTTCATTTTCTTGCATGCTCTTTTGGGGGAAGTGGAACCAATTTCCCCAAATTTTCATCCATTATGCAATTTCCTTGGATGAAATGTGACCAAGTTCCTTGGATTTTCATCCATAGAGCAATTTCCCTGAATGCCTTCCTCAAATGATTGTGACCAAGTTCTTCATATTTTCATCCATTCTGCAATTTTGTCGACGTGGGATGCCTTCCTCACGGAACCAGGGTCAACTTATTAGGATTTTCATCTAGTATGTATATAACTTCCTTGGATGCCCTCCTTAGCATGTAGTGTGCCCAAGTTCTTCACATTTTCATCCATTATGCAATTTTCCAAAATTTCTAAAGCATTCTACACTAGTGACTCGGATAAATGAATATTTAGTTGGTGATCACCATCTGACTTGTCCAGTGCCTCCATCTTTCGACATGAAGGATTAGTTTCAACTGGACCACATGTATACCCTTTAATCGATAAGGATAAATATATTCAAACATAATTGTCATGAAATCAGAAAACAGAGTACATTCAAAAAAATTAAGGAATGTTTTACTCTTGGGCAACACTTGCCGGCATACTCAACTCAAACTTACTTTATCCGTAGGGGATTGACGCACGTTAGATGCATTGCACCCTTTCAGTGCTTGCCATGTTTCCGGCAACTTTTCCTTTTTCTACAACTGGTCTTGGATAGTGTGCTCGGTACTGGGTCTTCAGTAGGAAGCTCTTATATATGTATTATATCCTGGCCTGTAATAATCTCTATGAGTAAACGTGTTGAGTTTCCTAATCCTCACCAGATACATGTGTGGTCTTGAGGTGAAAACTATAATTTTACATTTAAGAGTTCAGGCGTGCATACTTCAGGCCTATGGCATGCATAGTCATGGCATCACTAAATGACTATAGTCACAAGAGCTAAGAATCGACCTATGGATTCACAACATCCCCAAACATTGACCTTTTTGACCCTGAATTTTTGGTTGTTTAGCCAACGAATACTTACAAGCTTGTGCCACTTCCAACAAAGTTTTGAAGACATGGATGATGGGACTGAGAACTGACATAGTCATGACATCACTAAATGAGCAGGAAATTTGTTAGTTAGTAATCTTGACTGTTGGACTGGGTTGTTGGTGTGGAAACTGGGCAACAATGTCGTACAACAGTAGCAAAGCCAAAGTTAGATTTGTTTAGGTTTGTGCAGAGATTTGTGCAGAAAATGGTTTTGGCTCCCCTGCCACTTTGGGAAAAGAGATCAAGGTTTCCAATCTTGCAAGAAGCAATTCAACTCTTGGTTTGGGGATGGCGGGGTCCTCCCAATTGAAAAAATGATCACAATTTGTTTAATCAACGGAAGCCTCCAGTTAACCAGCACCCTGGTTGGTAGTTAGTGACATGGTGAAAACCCCAAATTATTTCTAAATATTCCAAATATCACATGCTTAGACTTAATCAGGGTCTCTGAGTTCAAATTTAACGCAGGTGCTGGTTCACCCTGACATCAATGGACTTGCAAAAACTCTGTGCAAAAAGTCTTTCTCTATTTTTCCGACAAGGAGTCAGAGCAGAGCCCACAAAATCTGCCACTCTGTTAATATTATATTTGTTGAGCGTCTTTAGATACTTCACCAACGACCATCTTGGTGCAATGTCCAAAGTCGATGCGCCCAAATCAATGTAATTTGCTTCTTTCATATTGGATTTTCTTGCTCTTGGTTAAGTGTCTAAAGACTTGCTCTTGATTTTTTTTAATCAAGTTGCATTTCTTGAAATAAGACTTTCATCACCGCCACCCCACTTGAGCCAGGCCTAAGGGAGAGAAAACAAGGGGAAAAGAAATGGACCTAATATAAATATCCAGCATACGACAGCGGGGCTGACCTTAGACAATAGCAATGACTTTTTATTGTAAAGACTTTTGATTGGTACTTTTGTACACTACTTTGCAGGGGATCGACAATGGGTAGTGTGTGATGGCGACAAAGGGTGCCACTTGATGTTTTCCGAGAAACTATGAGGTTGTGTGCCATGTATGGTCCTCAAATTTTTAAGGGATTATTTTACTCTCTAAACTTACAAATATATGGGTTCCATATATTAAATTAAAGTATTTTAATTTAGTCTTCCTCTAATTTAACTTGCAATACATTATTGGTGTAGGTACAATATATATAGTGGCTGACTTTTGGCAGATATGACAATGTTGAAATCGACATGATTGTTACTTTTTGGAATGTCATTATTATAATATTTCAGTGTAAAATGCTCACGCAATTATGAACTCTCCCAAACCTAGGCCATTCGTCAAAACCTATACATTAAAAAAATATTAATGTCATCTTTTACCGTAGATGCAATTTTGCAATCCTAAAACACAGTCCATAAAGTCCACCTGAACAAAAACTCAATTTTAGATCTTTAAAAAAATGTGTCTTTGAAGGAAAAATAAAGATTTTGGAAAACAAAGAAAATTTACATTTCAAAAGGACACGCCAAAATAAAGTTAAAACTTAACCCTTTAAAAGTCAATAACTAGAACTTGGTTATGATTTTGAAAATAAGGATTTCAAGTATGCCTTGATTACTTGATTCCTCAACACGTCTTTGTTGAGAGTGATAAAAATTTGCTCACCACACTTAATCATAGGGCCGTGTGGAAAGGTTCCTTTTTTGCATTGCATGAAAGTTTATAAAGACTTCTATTTCTTTTCCTTACATCATGAGGCCATGTGGACAAGTTCTGTTTTAGAAATCTACCAAAGTGGGGGTTTGTTTCCTCTTTCCTTTTTTTTGGAGTGATGAACTGGTCAAAGAAGTCCACCATCAAAAAGAAAAAGAAGTCTTGGCTACCACCCCAAATTAATTACTATTGATCACGCTAACATAACATAATTGTGTATGATATCGCACAATTCTCACTTTTTGCATCCTGCAAGTGTCAAAGCATAGTAAAGTGAGCTTCTATGCATCATCCTAAATATTTTTAAAACATGCACAAAGAGAATTTGCATAATATTGGGTGATTCCCATTTATTGCATCATGCAAATATCAAAGCATACTATAGGATAGTCTCTATACATCGTCCTAGATAGTATAAAACATGCACAAAAAATGTAAGATGATTTCCCTCCTTTGGGTGTTAAAAAACCCATTTGTCTTGTTGAAAAAAGTTCATGTACTTTTTAATAAATCATTGTCTAATCTTGTAATTTATGTGATTGCCACCAAACAATCGTCTAGTTCAATTCAAAGGATTCTCTTCATTACAAATTGTGTTACATTCTTGTCATTTTGGTTGTTATTTAGATTGGTATTGAAAGTATATTATAAGTTCAATTTAGTAGGAACCAATTATGTAAGAAAATAGGTCTCAGATATAGCTAGATAGGTAGGAAAATAGGTAATTAGTAAACAAGTAAATGGTTTATCATAGGTAAAACTTTTTTAATTACCTACCTACTAACAACCTGCTTGTGAGTAGGTACCAAAAGCAACTGAGCTAACCACCATGGTTAGCTAGGGAACTGGAACCCCAAGAAAACTGCTTCCTAACCACTTACCATTCATCCTTCACGGTGCACTGGTGGGTGCTGGTTCACTGTGGGCAGATTACGGTAGGGATTTGGGGTTATTAATTTGCGTAAAGTGTTAGCTTCTAGTAGCATCTCTACCTCTCCCACTTTTTCCAATAACCTAGCTTTGTTTCCAAAAGGTATTCTAATCAATCATTGCACTGGACTTGAACCCCTTAGTTTAATCAACTGTTAAGGCCACTCGCCAACCATGATTGTGGGAATCCTACACCAGGTTTTAACAATATCCAAAGGTTACACATCTTTCATGCACTGATAGTTACAGATATGACGGAACACATCCTGCATTCTGAGAGTGAAGGCAAGTGGTCACTCTGGAGCTTGTATATGCCATAAAACATATAAAACAATAATACTCGTATTTTCTGGTCTTCTAAATGCAATATTCTACTTTCTTTCATATTTATGTGTAGCTGACATAGTTACAGCTTTGGGATACCGTCCATCTGCAGAGGAGGGCCCTGCAGCCACCCAAACTTCTTCTCTCCCATGGGTTGCCCATCCCCAAGCCTCATAAATCCTTTTAAGCACTGTTTGCAAACCTACCTATTAAAGTTGGTAAAGTTCCTACTAATTAACTTTGGCCACCACTTCACCCCACTTCAACCTTTTCAAATTTAGCACTTACGGTTTCACTTGACTTTTTATCTTCTAAAATAACACTGTAATACACGTCAAACTTTTAGGGCATTTCCTTGAGGATATATGGTGTGTCTCTTCTTTTTAACTTTGTTTTGTTTTCTCTTAAAACTCAAAAGCTCATAAAGTGTCATAATTGTGTGCACGATTTCTTCCATTCATTTATAAGGTTTTACTTTAAAGTTATAATCACCCCTTGTGTTATGGCTCATAGTGTTCAGTAGGCAAACATTTAGATAACATCATGTTTTATTCTAAAATGACTTATGTTAATTAGCACTCACCTAAAAGGTGGTTAACTTTTTTCTACTCATTCACACCTAGGAGAACCATGGAAGAACGTTGTGTTAACTTAGAATTGACTCAAAGCCCCTTTTATAGGTTGCTTGGTAACATTGTGTTTTTATTCCAAGAGATTCTATGTTTTTAAGATTTGATGTTAAGCTAACATTCAATTAACATCACATTAATAACACCCTCTTAACATTGTGTGCCACTTACATTTCCACTTAGGATTTGATGTTAATGCAACAAAAACAACTTCCTCTTCTTAATATCAACTTAACATTAGGTGTGTTTGTAACTACAAATTTATTTATCATCTATTTCATGGATTTTATAATTTGAACAAATTCATATGATAACAAATGTAGTAGAAGATGGTTTTGATATTTTTTGCAAATTTAAATGTTTTTTGCCTAGACCTTTGGAATATATGCAATTCTTCAATCGATTGGATATTACTTCTCAGAAATTAACAAAATTACATATTTGAATGTATATAATTTGTTAAAGATATTTAAACCATCATTCAAACCTAATGTTAACGCCTATAGTGTTGGGCATACTAACATTGGAATGTAAGTACGATAATTTGGGTGGTATCACAAGAATCCATTTCAAGAAATGGTTATGAAAATTAAAATTGGTCAAATTATATTTTTGTGCTCTTTCAAGTTAATTGTTTTTACTAATATAGATTTACTTGCCATGTTTATCCATTGCATGCCAAAATATATGGCTTTTAATATCCACTGGAATAAAACTAGGTGAGGATTGTTACAAATTTGTATTCTTAATTTTCGTGACCCTTCAAGAATCATGAACTTGAACTTTGAAAATTCATAATTAATTATATTTATTCAATTAATTGCTTAATAAAAAAATCAAATACATTTTTGACTACAAATTGATTTTATATCATATATATGCCCTCTATTGCATAAACATGAACAACTTTTGTTAAAGGCACATTTTCAAAGTCCATAATTTTCAAGATCAAAAACATTTTTGAACCAAATTTGTTCAAATCGATTATAAAAATAAATTTCATTAGTTCAAGCCCTTTTGTCCTTTTAATCATCAATGTTAAAATCCTCTCCAATTTTCAAAAGGAGTGGTGCACATTTGGTAGTAAAAAAAGATATTTGACAAAAACAAAGACTTTTCATTCTCAAGGTTTGAGTGCTTTGAACATGTAAAAAAATTTGAGTTGTGTTGAACTTTGAACATGTAAGCTTAGCAGATGATAATAAATATTCTAAAAAATCATGACAATCCAAACTATCATGTTTCATTTGTGATCTTTCAAACAAAAATGTAGTTTTAAAAAGTGTCCATTCACTTCAATGGCTCCTTTGGCTCTGTTTTTACCCACTAGCCATGCATTTCAACCTTTAGATGTGGCATGTTTCCAACCTTTCAAAATAACATTCAAAAAAAAAAGTGATGATGTAATGGTTGGAAACAATTACATAGAATCAAATAAAATAACCCTAATAAGGTGGGCAAACAAAAGCCTTGGACCAAACATTAGTTAAGAAAAATGTAGTGTCAAGGTACATAATTATGGGGATTTGACAACTAAACTATAAGGCCATGGATGAAAAAAACAAACCATAATAACTTGTACAAAATAGTCAATATGAGTAGGGAAGAAAATGATGATCATGTGTAGATGTTTAAAGTCCAAACAATCATGATGATGCTTAAATGTTTCTAACTCCATTGGAATAAATGGCTACACATCATTAATGCATCTATACCCCTAATAATTTGAATTCAAAGGTGCCCACACCCTTTGCAAAAAATTGCAAAAATTTAAATGCAAAAAAATCATAAAGGTATATGCCAAATCTAAATGGTAGATGCACACAACACATAACAAAAACATGCTCAAATCTAATTAGTTTATTTGGAACTAATTTACATAACATAAATTGACTTTATTCATAATTTTGATTTCATGGCCTTGGGAAGCCATACAATTTTCTTGGGCAAGGGGTGAAAATATAAATCTGGGAGGGTTGTTTTTGGTCAGTTCAAATAACATGAGTCCATTTTTTATATATGTCAACTAAACTCTTAATAAAAAATCCCATATCCATTGCTAGGTTGTTTGTCCTAATCTATTTTATCAATATAATAATTTATCCAAGCCCTTGTGGGGCCAATGCTCGAAAAAGCTTTCATAAGCACCAGGCAATGTTTTTTAAATTTTTTTTAAAATTTAGAAAAATCATCAAAGGTGAAACGTTTTTTCTTTCCCCTAGAATGGCAAAATTTATGTGTTTATTGGGTGTTTTTGTCGCCAAATTTCCAAAAACAATTTCATAATAAAATTGCCAAATGTTATAGTAGGATTTGGTAGGTTGCCAAAAATATAGAAAGAGGCTACAAAATTTTTAATTTCAGTTTATTTAATTGTTAAATTTGGCTAAATCATCTTAAGGATCATCCCCACTTTAGCTACATGAAAAAATTGAAATAAAACCCTATCACCCCCTCTAAAAAAAATTGATATAACTCTCTCAATTGACCCCCAAAATATCAATAGAATAGAATCTCCTTTATTGGGGTTGCCCAAGAAAAATAACAAACTCCCACCCCATACACCTAATCAACAGTTTGGGTACAAGTAGCATTCCTACCTTCTAAAACCCAAATGTCATGATTACAATCCACTTTGAAAATAATAAATTTCATTATTTAATATATTTTTTTACACAAAGTATTCTTCATTAAACACATGATACAATCTTTTTCTGATTTTTTTTCCCCCAGAAATTATGGCCCCCTACATTTCAAAGAATGGACATAAACATTCTTAATGTCCTTGAGGGGTTGATTTATTCTAGAAAAAGTCATTTTTTTTCCCCTAAAATTGCCCAGAGGTTGATAATGAGTTCAGAATGACTTAACATAAGTATTCCCAAAAATGTCATTTGCTTTTTGACAAAAGATGGGTAAGAAAACCCTTGTGTGCAACACCTTTGAGCTGAAAATACTACCACCCATGGTCAATACTGTATTAGCTGGGCTGGTCCAGCAGACAGGTACCTAATTAATTAATTAATTAATTTTCATTCATTTTCAACAATAAAAATAATATTATCTTACAATTAGGCATTATATTAAATAATGAAGCTAGTGTGTTTGAGAGTTTCTTTCAGATTTTGGACATGGTAGGTAGATATTTTCAGAAATGTCAATGGAATAAAAAATAATTTCAGTGAAGATGATTTCATCCGAGCTGGTTTAGGTGGGATGGTGGGATGGGCTATAGTCGTTGGTCATACAAAAAAGCAATTTCAAATTGCAAATTTATTAAAGGCTGATTCCAAACCAGAATTTAAGGGAAAAAAAAAAAAAAAACATTTTACAAGTTGTAGTGTTTCAAAATGTCCTTATGGATCCTAAGGTATTGAAAGAAAAACAAATATCTTTATTTTTTTCAATGTCTTTTGAAGTCTTTGTGCCCTTTCAAAAAACAATTTAGATTTTCGTGTCTTTCTAATTTCATACACATGTTTAAATGTAATTTCATACAAATGTAAATATGTGTTATTTCATTTGAATATGTTGAGATTATTTAAAGAGATTAACATGTTTTTTTTTTGAGATTAAAATTTAGTTTCCAATAAAAAAATCTCCCTTCAATACTTAATTCAAAGATTTAATCCCCATTTGCTTAGCTGATTTAATGTTTATCCACCCTAATTGCTTTCAAAATTTTATTGAATTAAAAATAAGGGTGACTGATTAAATATCCCCTTGGATGATAATTGGGTGGTCTTTTGTACAATTTGAATCTTATATATATCTGAAAATAACAGAGCTTTCAAATGTAGACCCTTATTTCTTTTTTGTCATTTCATAGTCGCTGGTAGCACGTAGCCCAAGTTAATTAATGCCTAATCGGCCTAAAGTCTGTTGTGGCAAACTCTATTCACACTGTACATAAAGGTGTAAGATACTTTCCATGTGTGGATGGAGGGTCCTCGATCACACATCTACCCTTTTTTTTGGTCACGGGCTGCCCACCCCCACAAATTTTTGTATGCACACTATTATCAGCACCCAGTTCCCCCACTTTCATCTATTTAAATTTAACATTTACAGTTCATTCTCAATCTAAGTCCAAGGATTTTGAAGCACCTCCTGAAAGATCTTTTCCTACTCTGTTGCAAATTTCAGCTCCATGCTGGTAATAGGACACTTTTGTGACTCCTTGCCCCTTAATGGCTCATTCTCCATTGCAGGCCACGGAAGTGCAATTTGAACATTCATTTAAACATCTGTCTCTTTATGGGTCTTCCATTGTGCACCCTTGGACCTCCCCCTATACCCACTTGACTCTTACTTGCTGATTGTAAGGGCAACTTTAGATGAGGGTCCAAGGTCCAGAGACCAATGAATTGACGCAATCTTATTGGTCGAAAGCTTTAAATTGGTCCCAAGGCCTTTAGACAAGGGTCCAAGACCAAAAAGTGGCAAATTGAGGCTAAACCTACATGGCACCTGTTTTGGAGGGAAAATCAATTGCTTCAGACCAAAAAACAGTGGTAAGAGGAGAGCTCCTGATTTGGAGAACCAAGAATCCAGCTAGGGACCAAGGTACAGTCCAACTCAAGGATTCAATTTGCGTCAAATCAGTCCAAATTGTTTCCTAGGAAATTGGACCCTGGACCCTCATCTAAAATGGGCCTAAGATACAACCTTTTCATATTAACATTACATAATGCAAATCATTCACAATTAGTGCTCAGTCATTGGTAAGTCATTTTTAGATTTTCTTGATTTTAAAGGTGTATTCACATATGTAATGATAGGTAGCAATATCAAGAATGTGGCATCCTTGTTGGTAAGTGATATTAATTTGGTGTTAGCATTTATGATAGTTAATATTCAAGTTTAACCTAAAGCCTAGGTTTTGAGCTCTTAATTCATTGAACTTTCTATTGTAGAACATAATTTTGATTGTGAGTTTTAACTCAATATTTATTATATTTAACAGTCTAATTGTAATAACCTTGATGGTGTGAATGTATCATGACAAAGGTATTAAGTTATTTCACCTTTTGAAACTTGAATTGAACTTAACACTAATGTAAGTCTGAATGGAGTCTACATATCAAAATTGTTAACCAACATTTTAGGTTAATGCTAATTTTAAGATAAGTCATTTTTTACATGATGTTATTTAAATGGTTGAAAATATGATTGGGTAGTACCATAAAGAACATCACATTTTTGTTTTATTCGATTCATTGAATCTTTAAATTTTTTTTGAAAAAAATTAAAATTTACTTATTTCTTACAAAAATAAATGTTTTAGGAAATAATAATGATTATGTTCCATGACATTACTACAAAAGTGGGGTGCAGTTCATTAACTTAAATCATTATGGGATGTTAAAAGTGAAATAAATTCATTGCATTTTATTGATTTCACCTTGGTGAAAGTTATTTCATTATAATATCACTATGTAAACATCATGTGTCATTACTAGTTAACATAATTCATTATTATAATTTACTATATAAATAGGTTTATTTATATGTTTTAATTTTTTTATATATATGTTACTTTATGATATACCATATATTATTTTAAATTACTTTAATTATTCTAACTTATACCTTATGTTATTATAAGTTAGTATAGGCTATTATAAATTATTGTACTTTAAACTATTATACGTTTTTATTATTGTAGAGTATCTTAACTAGTTTATTATAAAATTTTAAATTATTCCAAATTAAATTATTCAACTAACCTTAAGCTATACCTTACGTTATTTTATTTTAACTTAATATATGTTATTTCAAGTTATACTTTAAGTTATTCAAGGTCATTCTACTTTATATTATTATAAATTATTTTAACATAAGTATAATAACTTAAAATAATCTTAAAATAAAATATAATAACCTAAAATAAAATAACTTAGAATAAAAAATAATAACCTATAAAAAATAATTTTAAATACCCTACAATATAATAATTACCAATAGCCAATGATATTATAACATAGAATATCCAACAATAATTTATAATAAAATAATCATCAATATTTTAAATATAACATATAATAACCAATAATAACTTATAATATAATAACCACCAATAATAATTAATAAAATAATCACTAATAGTCGTCAATAAAATAGCCATCAGTAGCCACCAATAAAATAACCACCAATACCCATTAATAGAATAACCACTAATATAATAACATTTCTAACCACCATTATCCATCAATAAATAATCCATCAATAGCCATTAATATTATAACCATTAATAATTACCAATATCCACCAATAAAATATCCACCAATAGCCACTAATATAATAACCATCAATAATCACCAATAACCATTAATAGAATAGCCACCAATAACCACTAATATAATAACCATTAATAATCATCAATATCCACCAATAAAATATTCATTAATAACCATTAATAGAATAGCAACCAATAACCATTAATATAATAACCATTAATAACCACCAATATCCACCAATATCCATCAATAGCCATTAATATAACAGGCACGAATAACATTAATATAATAATCATTAATAACCACCAATAAAATATCCATCAATACCTATTAATAAAATAACCACCAATAGTCATTAATAGAACACCCACCAATAGGCACTAATATAATAGTCACCAATAGCCATTAATAAAATAACCACCAATAGTCATTAATAGAATACCCACTAATATGCATTAATATAATAGTCACCAACAGCCATTAATAAAATATTAACCAATAGTCACCTATAAAATAACTATTAATAGCCATTAATAGAATAACCACCAATAACCACTAATAGCCACTAATATAATAGCCATTAATAAACACCAATATCCATTAATAAAATATCCATCAATAAGCATTAATCGAATAACCACTAATAACCATTAGTATAATAACCATCAATATCCATTAATAGAATATCCACCAATAGCCACCAATAGCCACCAATAGAATAACTATTAATAACCATTAATAAAATATCCACCAATGGAATAGGCATTAATAGAATAGGCACCAATAAAATAGCCACCAATAGGCATTAATAGAATAACCATCAATAGTCACCAATAGAATAACTATTAATAACAATTAATAAAATAACCACCAAAAACCATTAATAAAATAATCACTAATAGCCACCAATAAAATAACCATTAATAACAACTAATAAAATACGTACCAATAGCCATTAATAACCATTAATAACCCCAATAACCCCAATAGGCTCCTGACCTATTTCCCCTCCATGCAACCCATCAGGGTGTCTGAGTCTCTTGCAAGTCTACAGGCGGCCAT
>Ga0209611_10007425_pt1 | contig 17567 bp, 14 predicted proteins | sample S1TSphgellanicum_3_FD_187693 | JGI IMG/M metagenome (GOLD analysis project Ga0209611, IMG submission 187693) | Host-associated microbial communities from peat moss isolated from Minnesota, USA - S1T2_Fc - Sphagnum magellanicum MG (SPAdes) (version 2) | ecosystem: Host-associated > Plants > Peat...
TTATATAGAGGAGCGTGTTTTCAGAAATTTCCAAAACTTTCGGGAACCAAGGTTCAAAATGTCAAAACCGGGGTTTTGGGTTTTCTCACGTCGAGTAAGGGAGTAAATACCCGGACTGATAACCTGAGGGTACACACGGCTGGTTCTGATACCCGCACAACATCGATCGGGACCACTGCACATTCGGGGTGGCTGGAGTGACGTAGCCACGGGTGTCCGAAGGTCATGGGTACCGCTAGTTTTTAGTGATTTGAAACACACACAAAAAAGGTTTTATCCCCAAACACAAAAAATCTGGAACCTCATTCACCATGAACTTGGTTCCATATTAACTCCAAACTAAATCTTTTTTCTACACTAACCCAATTTATTATCAATTTAATTGAGACTTAATTGGGCAAGTAAACTAAAACTCTCGACAATGTCCTTCTCATCAAAGATGCTAACTACTTTGGTTGCATGCAAACCATTTTCAATCTTTACAAAGACTTGCCATGAAAAATACACATTAATGAATAGGACTTTATAGGTGTGAATTAATTTTGTGCATGTGAATATAAATAGACATATACTAGTTGTGTAAAAATACATGTAAGTGTAAATTGTTTACACTTACTCTACCCATGGTGTATATATATTGTTTTACATTGACACTACACTATGTAAATGTTTTGGAATGTGCAATATATATATTATATACCCTTGGTGATTTACCTATTTGCAAATTCACATTAATTAATTGTCTGTGCATCCCACAGCTCAATGCTATTTCTGCAATGAGCTGCTTTGATTAGCCCTTCAAAATTTTGATACTTTTAATACTACCCCAAAAAGAAGCATTTACTACCAAAACCGTTTATGTGGAAGAGCTTCCTCTTAGCCCACCTATGGTCAGTATAGGACATGAGACAAAATTTGACACAATTGGGGCATATCTTGGGTGCATGCTGTTCACCTCACTAATTGAGTAAAATTTCTATTCCTAAATTTGTTCGTCACCATTTCTGGTCTAAGCTTTTACAAGACCTTGGGTACCTATTGTGAGTCACATTAATTAATTTAATTAGTTATGATCATCCCAAAGTTTTTATTTCATAATTAGTTAATTATTATATTGCAATGAGCCACTTTGATTGGCCCATCGCTAATGGTTGTTTAAACTTTGGCATTCCCCTCACTCCCCCGCCCCCCCCCCACCCCAAGTAGACAATATATAATTTTACATATTTTTAGATGGCCATGTACAACAATTTAAGTGTAATTGTTTTACACTTACTTTGTTTTACATGATTTAAAATATATTTACACTTTTTAAAACTTACACACCCCACCCTATTCATTTACACAATTTTTAGTTGAGCCATGTAGTACACGTAGATAAATTTCCCCAAGCCACTTTCACTTTCATGGGGCGTAAGTCCTAAACCATATATAACAACAACAATAGTGTGGATCTCATTATGTGTGATCTCATTTAGAACTAGATTAGGTTTTATTTATGTGCAAAGAAGAAAAAGTTGAAATCATATTTCACATGGGTAGGTGCATTCAACACCATGGATACATGCTAGGTAGGTACAAAATATGTTCAAAACCCTTAAGGGATCACATGCAATCTAAGCATCTTCAGTTAACAATCATGATTACAAAAGTGCCCAAGTTGATCAAGAAATCACAAGCAATGAGAAATCATGTACTATCCACGAACCATCCATCCACCAACAATGAGAACATGTTCAACAATGAGAACATTGTTGGTGTCATTTCCTTTGTGGGGTTTTACTTTAAACTAATCGGCCCACAAAAAAAGTGTGGATGCACATGTCCCTTTTTTATTCATTGTTGGAAGAACATGCAAAACCAATTTGCTTGTGGCTTTGTTGCAATGGGTAGAAAGATTCCATCTTAAGAAAAGGCTTTAGTGGCCCTAAGGCAAAGCAACTTTCACATAAGATTGATTGGTATGTGAATTATTTTTGGACATATATGTATCTCAAAGGATGGATGATTGGATAAATGGGTATTGTGGAAACTTGGAGACTTGCCCACCAATGTGAAACCTGAACCCGTACTTCTTTTGCCAACTTTCCGAGAACAACTTGCCATAACCTCAAACATCAAGAGGAGCTATAATAGTACCAAATTTGCTTCATGGGAGTTTCTTCAAAATTTTCTTTCAACAAAGGATCATCTTCTAGCATGACTCCAAACTACTTGTAGGCAATTGGGATGGAGGCCACCAAGCTGTACTCTTTCTGGATTCCTCTGTGTGGACATCATAAGTGGATGTGTCGTGCCGACTTGTTGTGGGGAATCTACACTACATCTCCTTAGTTCCATATCCATTATCCAATATAATACAATTACCATTACAAAACCTCACTTTTGTGGAATGACCTCGAAGGCAATCATCCTTTATGCAAGAGACGGGGCAGACTTGCCTGGTGGGAAAATTTCATTCCATAGCTTCCAATGTACCAATGGAACACCCTACTGTACTGGCCTGTCTTGATCATTTTTACCGGGTAATGCTCTGCTGCCCTACAGTTCTTGGCACATGCAGGTTTTTCTCACTAGGCTGGCAAAGCTGCATTTCATGTATTTCCTTCCTTGCAGAGTAAGCAAAGGAAGGAAACCTTGTCAAAACCATGGACATGATGCTGCTCCAACACTTCAGTGCAAAGGACATCCACAAGTTTGAGGCTTGAGCACTGACTGCATGGATGGCAGAATTATTGATTTCTTGTGAATCTTGCCCTTGGAAATTTCTTTGTGGCAATCTCTCTTCTGTCCATATTGGTATACTAATGCGTTTACCAGGTTTGATATTGCCTGCACCAAAATAAAGATTCAAGTCTCTGTATGTTGAAATCTGTATAAAGATTCAAATCTACATGGGACAAGGGCAAGGCCATTCCATTACATTAAGGTCTGGCATGGCAGATTCAACAATATGTATCAAAACTCATGTTCAGCAGACATTTTCATCAGTATTACAAGTGTATGGTGGTCATCAGAAGGTCATGTCATATAACGAGGGCAAGAAAATGAGATAATCTGTGACCACTTCATGTTGAAACGAACTACTTCTGAAGCGCTTGTTCTCCAAGTCATTGGCACAGGTGTTTCAACTAATTGACTGGGTCACAGGTGTTTCAACTAATTGACTGGGTCACAAGTCTTTCAACTAATTGACTGGCACAGGTGTTTCAATTAATTGACTGGGTCAGTAGAGCATGTACTACTGAGGACATTCGGAGAAGGATTCATAACATTACAAATCAGGGAGATATCTAGGGTGATATTTCTTCTGCTTATGTTTCAGACACCACACTCTTACCATATGTTTGAATTGAAAATCCCTTCATTATTATGTCTTCAATGATTGTGGTAACAACAGCTTGTTACATTGACACAATACAATAGTTATTTTGAAACTCACCTGGCATCCAAAAGTCATCATCTACATCTGGATTTCTCTGAACCTGCATAGTTACCATTACCATTCTTATTTAACTGCCCACCATTTGAGTTTCTCAACTCAACCAAAAATTCAACCATTTCTGAGAGCTACATACGGACATCCAGATCAAATAACCAGGCACTAAACCCTAAACCCTAAACCCTGAATCTGCAACAAAACAACACCAGTCTAGGCTGTTGCACTGTTGGCAAAATACAACTGCCAACAAAATCAGGCAAAAAATGGCTTTGTAGAACAATATTTTGCAATATACTACAGATGACAAAATCAGCCTAGGTTGAGGATAATTGAAATCTAGCAACAACTTCATTATGAAACATTTCAGACCTTGTGTACTACAGCAATAGTTCCCATTCCAAGACCATGAATCTTGTATCCATGCCTGCAACCAGCCAACTGGGTAGTCTATCACCTAAGACATACCCAGATGTCTTTGCTGCCATAAACCTTCTGCAGCAACGATGCTGTCCCAGTTAGGCCAAATTTGTGAGAAAACAGAGACATGTTAACCATAATCTAGAGAAATGAGGCAGAAAGAACTGACCGGTTCTCATACATCTCTGATTGGTAGTACCAGCAGTTGGCTATCCTAAGAAACAAATTCAAAGAAATTCAGGAGAGCCTGTTTATGCTCCAGAGTCACTATCCACTGACAAAAAAGAGAGAAGCCACAGCCTGCAGGTTAAAAACTCCTTGCAAGCTTTTTCCCTTCAAAGTATCCTCTATATCATCAGCAACCCACCCTACATGCCCTACTCATTTTCCTGCTGGTTTTTCTTCTTTTTCTTTTTCTTTTCTGTGATCGGTGTCACTGGGTTTGCTTCGCTTGCTTCCACTTCCTCATTACCAGCAGTTTTATGCTTCTTGGACTTCTTCAGTTCTGAAACAGCAGGCACGGCCTCTTCATTCTCAACCTTCTTCTTCTTCTTCTTCTTCTCTTGTGACTCCTCACCATTGCCTACCACTTGCACCACAGGTGTCTCCACAGCCTCCAGAATCTCAACCTTCTTCTTCTTCTTTGTTTTCTTCTCTTGGATTGCTTCTCCATTTGCTTCTGCATCTACCACAGCTATCTCCATTGCCTTCCCATTGGCATCTGGAACAGCTGTTGCAGTTCCATCACCTTCTGCAGTTTTCCTCCTCTTTTTCTTCTTTTTGTCCCCATCTGCTATCACACAGAAGACAGATTGAGTGTCACAGTTCTAGATGGAGGAAATTCCTGTAGAGCATTAGCATAGACAGCTATGCTCTTGAAAATTCAACAAGGAACATGTTTCCTTCCAGGAAAGAAAGAATAGATCAAAAGATAGAAGATGGGATCATTTGAGAAAAGCAGCTGTTTGAAAACTGAATTCCAGACCCCTTACTAGCATTATGAAGTATTGCAGGAAGGTGTGAACATCTATATCACACCAAAACATGAGTTCAGGGTCTGCATTGCTTTCAGGTTACTTAACCAATACATTTCTTCTCCTACACTGGTGTGGTTAGTGTAACTTACTTTCTGGTAAAGCAGGCTCAGCATCAACCATTTCCGCATCAGCAACCGTAGGCTCTGGATGCCCAACACCAGCATTCTCTTCATTATTTTTTATGGCCTCTTTCATTACATCAATGTTCTTGCGTGGTGCAATTCCCTTGTCATAAAAATCAAGCCGTTCCTCAACCTGCTCCTTTAACTTCTCCCCAAATGCACTTGAATTTGTCTCTGCAACCAGGTCATTCCCCAACATGCAGGTCAACTACTAACCAACTGGTATATATGTTGGAATCACAGACAGTATCTCGATACAGGCCTTTACATACAAGGGTAGTCCATGAGTCCAGTTGACACAACAGTTTCCATGTAAGAGACAGATAGTCAGGGAAAGAGAGCAAGGAAAACTGGTCCACATGACTGGCATCCTCAAAATGGAGCTAGAGACCGCATGAAATGAACTGACCAGAGAAGCAATCAATGCGAGATGCAATGGAGCACTTGTTGGCAAGATATCGTGAAATACGGCCCTTGTTCTTTGTTGACGCCCTTCCTATGAAAGAAGAATGGAAAATCAAGCCATACTTGGGTGTATTCCCCTTGGTCTTCAAAGCCCTGCATGCATAAGAATCATGGTACATGAGAAGTAGAACAAACATCTTCATATGTACTGAGAACTTCTCCAAATTTAGGATTCAACTCAACCAGAAAAGATTGAGAGACAACCCAATCTGAAGGTTACAGAAATCTCAGGATATATAACATGTGGAAAGAAATGCTGAATCTTGACACTCAGAGTTTCATGCAGCTTGGAAACTCATGAAACAAGTTTCTAACTCCTTAATCCAGTAGCCAAAAAACCACTCAAAATAAAATGTTTCTCCAGTAAAGTGTATAAACTCTCACACTGCAAGTCAGCCATCTAAACCACTTCTGCACATTAATTAGGATTTGGAAGTTACACAACAAAATGCAAAACAAGAAACCAAAGACATCATAAAATATTTAAGACTGTGACTGGAACAATACCTGAACAATGCCTTTTCTGCACCCAGTATTTGTACAGTTGATGCAGGATATTTTGCCAGGTTGGTGAGACTCCCAGCATGAGAAATGAGACGGGCACCAACCATCTCACCAATCAGCACAGCTAAGTTTGGGGCCACATCTTGCATCTTTGAGACCAAGTAGGAATGCAATTGCTTGCGGTACTCTACCAATGCTATCACTCTTTGCGCAAACAGTTCGATGTTTATCAAATCCACTGGTGAAATATCTTGGCCTGGACACATAGAACATACAATGATTCAGGTCCTTTGTCCCTCCAACTCTTAGATTCAAGGTAAAATAGAAAGTCCAGCATGAGAAAAACCAAACCCTTAGCTTTTGCTTTGCTGGGACGAATCCTACCCATTGAGGCCTTTGCAGCTTCTATAACTTCACGGGCCTTGTCTTCATCACCAGTGATCTCAGAAATCTCTTCCAATGAGTCAGAAGTGAGACTTTTCTTGTCCTTCACAAACTTTACTAGCTTGGCATACATGTAGTTGTCATTCACAATTTTCACCATCTCTGGAAAATGCCATGAATACCATTCCCTATCACACCCAACAAACAAACCCAAAAACAAATTATAGACCATCGATATTTCACAGCAACAATTGCCCCACACTATAGATGACTCCACAAGATTTCATAAGGTCTGTCATCCAGCAGATGCAAACCTGGATCAGGATATTCATGAATCCAACAAAAGAACCACTTCATCACAATGTAATGCACAATAGACAAGGGACAAAACTCAATAGAAAAGAAAGAATAGTAGTTGGAAGAACAAAAAAAACGAACCCAAGTATTCACATATAGAATTATTAGTCAGAGAAATGCACAGACAGAGGAAGACACCTCCGATATTGAGCTGTCCTACAATAATTATACTGTTTAAGAGCAAATAGATCACCTGATCCGCATGCAAAAGGTGTTGACATCTTTGTCAAGCGTGTCCAATAAACTGATGCTTTGGATGATCATATTATCAACTCGATTGACATTGAACTTGACCTTGCTACGACTGTAGCTATGACCAAGCCCCAGTTGTGCTTTCTCCAAATCTCCATCCTGCCACACCAAGTTAAGTCAGCAACCTCAGACCACTATTGAGCCCAAAGAAGTGGAGTCCTGATTGTAAACCATGTTACAACATTTTCAAAATTCCAAAGGGAATTATCAATGTTGTCCTTTGTGTAGGATTCAAATGACTGCATCGTAGAGTTTCCAAGATAGGATGGACCAGGAAAGGTCCATAGTGTTGTTCTCAAGTGAAATCTCTAAAGAGCTAAAGATGGGCTTTCTCATGGGAAAGCAAAGTGAAAATAATTCTGAAGTGCTAAAGATGGGTTACTCATGGGCAAGCAAAGTCAAGCAAAGAGAGTACATTTCACAGTATGCTAGAGAGTGAGACTTCTTGACAGTGACTACTACCTTGAGATCTTTGATGAACCGATTGAAATGGAGCCTGATGCCCCTGAGGAACTCCTGAACGAAGTCATTGCTCTGGCAGGGAATGTGTGTTGCTTCCAGGATTGCAGAGCCCAACTTCGGCTCAGCAACCCCAACACTAAACTTGGCCTTCTTGGCCACCTTAACCTTAGGCAAGTTCAACTCCAGGAAATTGTGCAAATCCTGTGTCAATATCCCTGCACAATCAAACCAAGCTCAGAATAACAGAGACGCAATCCCCCACACAAATGGAAATTTTCACACTTGAGCATAAACCCAGTTAGGTCGATTCATTTCCCTGCTCCTGTTGCCAACAAAATGCAACCCTTTTAAGATCCCACCAGAGCAAATGAACTACAATGTCTGTCTCCTACAAGGCTAAGAAAGAATCGATAGAGAGCATACCCTCCGAGACAGCATTGCACTGTTCTAGAGCATCAGCGGCTGAGCTGTAGGGCTTGAATGCAACCAGCTTCACCACTTTTCCAAAACGATTGAGGTCCAAGACCGATTCCTGGACCGCATCTGCACTCTGGCCTATCTCATCCAGTCCATAAGCTTCAAACAGGGAATACCCTGACGCTGACTCATACAGCAAATACAGCGCCTGTAAAGACCCAAATCCCATTCCGTCAGAACAAAACACCTTACAATGCCGGAGGCGCACAAACATCCAACCATCGCCTCCACCTAACCCTTACTTTTCAAAGAAAACAAACTTCAAACAGAATTCCCGCTCTGAAAATCCCGCAAAGACAATCCTGCCACACAAAACCGAGAAGGATGCGGTAACCAGAAGGAACAAAAAACACACATACACACAGACAGAGCAAAACTCCCGAAGAGACTAAGCTCAGCTCAGGAGAAAGCAGCAACACAAAGACCAGATGTGAACACAAATAAAAACAAACCCACCAAAGAAAAAGAAAGAAAAAAGAAAGCAAATGAGGTAAACATCAAAGAGAAGAGAAAATTTCCTCCTTACCATTTCTGGTCAGACTTCCCAAAGCACTATCTACACGGCATGCGCGAGGCTGCTGTACGTGCTCCTCCCTCTCTGCGTAGCAACAGCAGCAACAACAACGCCGAGGATACAGAAGAAACCTTGGCATGCAGCAGCAGCAAACCCCTACGCCGACTCTGCAGCAAAACCACGGATTCTGCATTAGGGGTTTAGGGTTTTGCGGAATTAGGGTTTCATCCATTGACCGGATATAATCCTTCTTTTGCACGAATGAGGCAATTCTTACCACATCCGTTAGGGTTCCACTCCAACGACCAGGTATCGACCTTCTATTGCACGAGTGAGGCATGAAACAGGAATCTGACCACATTCGTTATGAATTCATCCACTTAACCGGATATTATCCTTCTGTTGCACTTTTGAGGCATTAGAAATGCGTCTGACCACATTCGTTAGGGGTTTAATTTTGACCGGATATCATCCCCCTGTTGCACGAGTAATGCATGAGAAAGGCTTCCGACCACATTCGTCAAGGGTTTCATCCATTGTCCGGATATCAGCCTTCTGCTGCACGAGAAAGCCATGAGAAAGGCTTCCGACCACATTCGTTAAGGGTTTCATCCATTGTCCGGATATCAGCCTTCTGCTGCACGAGAAAGCCATGAGAAAGGCTTCTGACCACATTCGTTCGTTGAGCTGTCCAGAAACCCTAGTACCAACACGTAAAAGAGTCGAGAAAATTTCGCAGTGTGTTGGGAGGCCATTTTTTTTCCAATTTTGGGAATTAGCTCTTCTTCTGCACTTGTGTACATTTTGCTTATTTGAAAACTTAGAAACAAGCATTTGGTGCCCCATTGTAAAGCATTCATACAATTGTGTGAAACCTGAAACTAAGCACAAAAATCAAACTCCATGGTTTATCATGACCTAAAGCAAATTTAAGCAATTGAAGGGTAATTGAACTCTTGAAACTAGCTCAACCGACTTGCATCACATCAAGTTAGCCCACAATATACATCAATGTTACCACCCATAACACAAATTCCATAATCATCATACAAAATAACCCAACAATTGTGGTCAAGGGAAAGCATGCCTTAATTGTAGTTTTCGTTATTTGCAAGACCTCCTTAATGCAAGAATTCTACAATTGTCCATTCAGAGTTACCACTCCAATGTTTCTTGCTAATTTTCGACATTGCAAGAAATTTAAATAGTGGCCTCGTTGCCTGATATTCCATCATGGAATGTCTTTGTTGTAACAAATGCAATATTGTCGCAAATTACACTACCTTTCTTCTTCTTTTTCATACATCACCATTTCCAAGTTGGGTAGCAATAGTCTATCGACTGCCAAAAAAAAAAAAAAACAAATAATGTATGGTTTTTGGCATGCTTGCACTCTTTAGTGTAATACCACTCCCCTTTATTCACATTAGTTTTGATATTCTTTTTAGCTTTATGCCAACCTACGTGCCTACGAAGAGAATCTCACTTAGTAACAAGGATTTTATCCTTCCCTTCCACTTCATTATAGATGTTACACTTGACAATGTGTAAATTGTCATTTGACCTTAAACAAAATTTTGCCCATGACAGTTTTGCAACCCAAGACTTTTTGAATTTTCTATCTATATCATAACTCTTTTTCTATACTTATGGGACATTTGGTAAATTTGTAGTAGGTGTGGAAAAAGAATCATCCAAGGAAATAACAACATCATCATCAAGATTTGGATTTGAAGTATCAAAATGGTCTAGTGAAAACAAGGGAGGGAATAGAAAAGGACCACAAGATGAAAAAACATCATTGTTATCAAAAATTACAAGATCCCCACGCATGACATCAAACTTTTTGTTAGAATATTTATTTTTTTGAATTTGAAGGTGTGAGGAAGTTTTCGAAGCAATGTAAAAAATAAACTTGATTTTGGACTCTAGAGATTTTGACAAAAACCTTACAATTTGAAAATAACAGTTTATGATGGGAAAAAAAGGATTATAATTTTGCAGATTTTGGAATGAAAAGAGGTTGAGTAAATTATGTAGCAAAACAACCTTAAAGTTTAAACCCTAAACCTAATTATTATAATTTATAGAAGAAATGTTAAATGAATTTTGGAGTTTATAGAGGTAGAATCAATTTTGTAATACAAACCTAAACCCTAAATGTGATTATTGTAATCCAATGGCTTTGGAGTTTGGAGAGGTAAAATTAGTTTGTAGTAGATCAACCTTACTTGAAAACCGATGAATGCAACAAGAAGCCAATTGGGGTGGGTTTAAAATTCTTACCCTTGGAAAAAAAAACCAACTTGTAACTAAACTACTCGTCCTTCAAGCTTCAATTGTTCAAAATCTGAGATCTAGTTTCTCAAATTCCTAATTCACCAAGCCCTTACCAACAATTTATTACACAAAGTTATTGTAACACCTATTTAATGACCAAGAACTCCATTGCACACAACAACTTATAACATTTAATTCACTATTAAAAAACATGGTATTTTTTTACTAGCAAATTTAGTCAAAAAATACCCAATTTGAACAAGCGTTAAAAAAACCACTTTGTCATTTTGGACAATTTGATTTTGACATGTCCATTGTGACTAGGGTGGTTTTTTTTACTAGACCATTTGATTGGTAATTTTGACTGGTCAAATTTTTGCCCGAATAAAAAATTTTGTGGCAAGTAGATAGGTAATTAGGTCATAAAAAGGCAAGTAGGTAGGTGGTAGTTTACCCTAGCCTACCTTATCCTACTTCACATACCTTAACCTAACTTAGTATATCCTACTTAACCTACCCTATACCTTAGCCCCTTAAGCATGTACATAGGTTATAATGTTAAAAATTGAACCTTTGGCCTCCCCAATGATTAACCATGTCCTTGACCAATAAACCACACCATTAAAAGGTGTTCAACTTTTGTTAATTTTTTTATTTCACATGTTTATTTTGACACTTTACTACAAGAATATGAGGTATGAAAGTAGGTAGGTTGTAGAAGATAGGTGGGTGGGTGGGTATGTAGGTACGTAATATATGTATATAAGTAGGTGTGTGGGAAAGTAGGTAGGTATTACATCCATGTAGGTGGGTGGGTGGGTAGGTAGGTAGGTTATAAGTGGGTGGATAGGTAGGTAGGTAATACATATAGGTAGGTGAGTGGGTAGGTGGGTAGGTGGGTAGGTAGTAGGTTATAAGTGGGTGAATAGGTAGGTAAGCAATACATTTAGGTAGGTTAAGGTGGGTGGATAGGTAAGTAAATAGGTAGATAGTATGTAGGTATGTAGGTTGGTTAGTTGGTAGGTTGGTAGTACATTTAGGGGTTTTTTTGCTGCAAATGACAACTTACCTATGGATTTTGAGAAGTCGCAAATGTCGCAGTGCATTATTTGTAAAATAGAACAAGCTGGTGCTCTTAATTTATACTAACATTCTACTTTATGAAAAGGCTACCCATGGTTAGCCCATTATTCTTTGTCTTAGAGAATTGCAAAGAAATAAATTTTAAGAAGCATCCTACTTACATAACATACCCTATTCTGCTTTCCACATTTAGTATAATAACAATGCAACACAAGATAATCGAGTCTTTCAACCATCTTCCATTAAAATCACATATTAAATACGTACATCTCTCTCCATTTCTCACATCACTCTCCAAGGACAATTTTACATATCCCACACATTTTTTCATATCTCATTCCTTCATCCTCTTTCATTTCTTTTATCCCCCTTCCCCACATATTACACCAAAGGCCTACATTGACCCCTAGAAAATAAGGCCTTTATCCTAATCCCTTATTAAAAATCTCTTAGATGATTGGATGGATTACCCCCAACCACTTTTTAACCCCAAGTACCTAATCCCACTAACTTCACCCCTTGGCTAAAGGACGGTAAGTTTACCATTAGTAACTAGTAGTCATTAGGAGGCCTATGGAATTAATTAATCTAAAAAATTTTACATGTTAACATATTTCCTTGGCAAGATTAATTAGAATAATTGCATCCAGTAGTCCAATTCTAATAATCAAGTCTTGTGCCTTCTAGGATGTTGAAATACCAAAGTTAAATACAAAATAATTAATTATGATTGAAATTATTGGAACCCAAAATCGTAAAAAGTTTTGTAAGAATTCATATTGACATCTTATGTTGGAACATGTACATGCTTGTACATGCCATTCATATGATCATTTAAAAGATATTAAGTTACTTGTTAACCCCATTCCCTAATAATAACTAAATTGCATATGATGACCATAGATGGGTGATATGTGTTTGAAACATTGACACCAAATTTTGGATGTTTAAGGGAACATGTTTTCTAAGCTTGGCCCAGGCATGTGTTAATAAATTGTGCATCGAATATTATCGTAACATCATATTAAAAATACTTGTTAATTTGGCTATCAATGGCCCCTCAATTAGGTCCTACTATAACTAACTAGTTAATATTAATGTTTAAAGTGGTCAAAGTCATGTTTGTTTTCAAAGATGTCTTGTTTAATTTGGAAATGTTATGAACCAAGGGACTAAGTGCACATGTCACCTCATCATTAATTGTTAACTTGCAATTTAAAAAGGAGCCTCAACAACAAGTGAGGGGGGTTAACCAAAACAAGGTAAACTTCATTGAAGTCTTAAACCCAACAAAAAAAAATTATTTTAAGAATAACCAAATGTTCAAGATTCTTTAAAATAAACCTCTAAATTTAATCACCCTAATAGGATAATGTTTTGATGCTACAATCAAAATGTGTGACAATTACCCATAGTTATTTGTGTAACACCAACAAAGTTCCCATTTCAAAATCTAACAATACATTTATAATATACTAAAACAAGGTAAACCTTACTTTGGATCATGTCAAACGTTGGTACAATACAACTAGCAACATTCCACAATCTTCACATTGATAATGTAACAATGTAGGTTTTTGTTCATGGTGTTCAACTAAATGTTGAAAAAAAGAATTGTGTCAATGGAATCCTTTTTTCATTTTATTTAACTAGATATAATGTGCCCATTCATTTTCAAGTTCAACTAAATGTGAAGTGGAGTGGCAACTTTCTTTTCATTTTGCTAATTACATTTCAATGTCTATTTGATTGATTTAATTGAAATCGAAATGTGAAAGGTGATTAGCAACCTACCTTCCTTTATGATTGTCCAAATTTTTATGGTCCAAATGATTGTTAATGTTATAACAAAATGATCGATTTATGAAAACACTTGATATTTTTATAAATTTTGCAAGTTATTTTTTATTGTGGTTTTTAGACAATAAATCACTATTTATGTTCTTTTTTTACACTTTTTTTTTTTTTAATATCAAGAAGATTTAAAACATTTATGGGTATTTCAAATTTGGACTCCAAAGTCAGCTTTTACAATTTAAACAAGGATGTGTGAATGACATGTATATCATGTGCTTTCATTTTAACTAGATGATGCAATGGATCTAGAATAAGAAACGGTGTTCCCATCAACAAATTTTAGTTTTTAGTACCCATTTTTGTTTAAAGTCTTGTGAAACTTAACAAATATTTAATGACATATTTGATGCATGTGTTTCACATGGTGTACCATTTAGTTTCTTAAGGCTAATACATATTGGGTTTGGGAGTCTAGATGATCATCTTCAAACCCATTGTTGAATGATAATCACACATGAAGTTTTCATCATAGTCTACAATGTGAATATTTTTACATGGTGAATTGCATATGCAATTTTTAATTTTGTTTCTAGATATGGGTTTTTATTGGATGACTTTTTAATGGGGCAAACAAGTGTTGAGAATATGTGTGATTATGTTTACATCATCATATATGAACTACATTGTTGTCTTTAATTTTGAAACACATCCTCGGAAATTCCTACAAATGATCAATGCAAGGATTTTCATTTTATTTTTACTTGAGATCAAAATTTAAAATAACTAGATTTATTCAAATTTAATATTAGGTTGTTATTAAAAATTATTCCAATCATTGATCTCATCTTATCATATGAAAAAAAAAAGAATTAGTTTTAAGGATTTTTTCCTTCATCTTGATGTATATGGAGTCCATGATGTGAAGATCTATATCATTTCAAGACAATTTGATCAACCTAACGTAAGAAGAAAAATAACAAGAAAGGATCAAAATGGTGTGTAATGTATGGAATATGGAATAGTCAAAATAATTTCATTGGCTTCAATTTGATCTTCTTCTTAGGAAAGTTTTTGTTTCATCATGCAAGAAATATGAAAAGACCATTTTTTCCTTTGGCCAAATAGGAAGAGCAAATAACATCAACATTAGTGTTTTCCATACACATTAAAATTCCCAAGTTCACAAAGTTCATCACTATGGATACTAGGAAAGAAAGGTTGAAAAACATTGACAAAGGGGATCCAATAAGCTAACAAATACAGTGTACATGCATCAATGTGCCATGAATATCACGAAGATTACATATTTGATGGGCAGATAAAATTCTATTCACCAAATCATATGTTCCATTATTGAGGTTATTGAAATCTTGTGGTGTTTAAGAACTTCCAATAGATGTATGTCATGATAGATTTAAACATGTGTCAAAATGATGAACAATTCAATGCAAAGTCTTTGAAAAGACATGTTGTGAAATGTGTAAAAATTAGCCTTTTTGAGGCTTCATGGTGGATGAATTTACTAATTCATCTTTGTGACCACACACATGACATTTATTTGTCATTCTTAGAGCATGGATGACCTACAACCACATGTTTAACAGTGATTTTGAAACTACAAGTCATTAGAACAACATAATTGTATGTTAGTTTGCAAATTTCACAAAGTTAGGCTTGCACATGACCAAATGCATAAGGTTTGTTTCAAATGAAACTTTCATTATGATAGGAAAAAAGAAGATATATCAACAAAATTGAAGAAAATGAATCCTTACCTAACCTCCACACATTGTGTGGCACATAGACATGCCTTGGGTTTAGTAGGAGCATCAATGAAATTATTAATGTTTGTGAAATTTATAAGATCTTTAATTAAAAGTTGTGTAGTTTTTTTACAAATAGTTTAAAAAGATAGACATTGTTCAAGGGCTTGGAGAAGGATTATTTTATTAGTTCCATCTATTTATCATGTTTTAGTTTAACAAGGTGGTTGGGTACTTGCATAATGTTTTATGTGCCATTTGTGAAAATTTTGAGGTTTGAACCTATTAATTATGGTAAATCTTTTATAATTTCAAAATGATACGAATGAGGATTTATTGCACATCATGTGACACAATTATTTAAAAGAATTACACAATGCAAGATGGTTTATTCATTGGGTCCAATTTGGCTAATATGAACCACTTGCACCAAGGATTGAGTTTTTTTAAAAACATATTTTATAAAATATGTTTAAAATTATGATTTTCAAATCAACTTTTAATTTCTTAAAATTTGTACTCCCAAAAAAATTTACATTCTGATATAATGTAAGGGTGGACATACATAAAACATTTATCAAATTTTATTTATTTTTCAAATCATTTCAAATCCTTTTAGGAGTCCTTTAAACAATGAAAAGCATTGATGATATTATTTTAGAAATATTTTTGGGTATTCCATACTCATTAAATTAATTTCAATTAATTTCAAATGTTCCTATAACTTTCAAAATATTCTTGTACAAGTTCTTCTAAAACTTTTAACATCAACTCAAGTAATCAATAACTAGAATGGAATTAGACAACAATTACATTTCAAAATGACTCGTATTAATCAAATTTGGCCCCTTTATTTTGAATGTTTGACATTTTGCAAAAACTCATATGGTTGAGTTTTTTCAAAACAATAGTTTGTTGATTATACAACCTTGCACAAATTTATTGATTCAATCTATTGATGAAGAAACATAAATGCACATGTTGCCCATCAAGAAGGTTGGCCTCTCATTCCAAACTATGACCCAACATGTGGAGGTTTTCTTCACAAATTGAGCTCAATAATAGTGTGTGATAGAAAGTTTCAAGACATTGAGGTGATGAGGAGTTGATTGAGATTATAAGGGTTGATTTGGAGAGAGTTCTTCATTTCTAGAAATCCCTTGCCACCAAAGTATGCCATTTGCTTCGAAAGAATTTTGAAAACACGTCCATCTTGACATGCATGATTATCTAAGCTCTATTACTCATCTAAGATATTGATGTGAACTATTAAAGATTATGGTTTGCTTGAGATTGTCCTCATCTTATGGTTCATCCAAGTATGTGCATATTGTTGTCGAGCATCTTCCTTTGATTGACAATGCATTATCGAAGGTGAAGTGGGTAGAGTGAAATATTGGCTTCTAACATTTGGCATAGCCAAAAAAATTATAGAATGTTTGGAGTGAGAATGGTGCAAATGTGACTTATAAGGTCAAGGTCTTTAGCTTATTGTAGTTAGTTGAAATAGTTCTGCTCTAATGTTATGCCTTTGCTCTTTATGAATGTGATCTTAACAATATAGAATGTAATATAAAAATAAGTCACAACACAAATTATTAGTGCAAAAATTGGATGCTATAAATGATGGTTCACATTGAAACCCTTGGCAAATTTGAGAAGTTTTCCGATATAGTTGAAATGGAAATAAATAGCGGAGACAAATGTTTTGTTTGACAATTTTTGTGGTCGATAGCTTTGATTTATTAATATTGTTTACAATATTTGGCTATTCAATATTATTAATGACAAAAATCTGGCGAAAGGGTGGCTTTATCTTCCTTTAAAAAAGCTTTTTCACTACAAAATTTTGGTTTTCAGAATCTGAGGATTTTTGGCTAGTAAAAAAATAATTATAGCTAGATATGTAAACTTTGATCAAGTAGGTTTGAATAATCTTGACAATTAACAAGACATGTGGTCTAAGAAACCGCACCCCCCAAAAAAAACTCATCAAATTAGCTTTTTTTTTTTTTTGGGGGGCAAAATTTCTCCAAATTTCAACCTGACAAAATATGACTTCAACCTATACAAAGAATTTTCCATGCAAAAAATGGCCCAAATTTGCCAGATTTTGAAAAACATAAATTCCAAATCACCATATTTTACGATAAGTTCCAATAGATAGCCAAAAATATAGAATGAGTTTTTTTTTTTTTTTTTTTTTCCCTA
>Ga0209611_10007426_pt1 | contig 17566 bp, 13 predicted proteins | sample S1TSphgellanicum_3_FD_187693 | JGI IMG/M metagenome (GOLD analysis project Ga0209611, IMG submission 187693) | Host-associated microbial communities from peat moss isolated from Minnesota, USA - S1T2_Fc - Sphagnum magellanicum MG (SPAdes) (version 2) | ecosystem: Host-associated > Plants > Peat...
TAATCAAAAAAGTCAACAGTATCCTCATTCAAGCTGCAACAAGCTTCTGAAGGAAAGAGCTTTTATTTCATTTTAGCATGTCCCTGTATATGCAAGCATATACAGAGACATTGCTAATCAAAAAAGTCAACAGTATCCTCATTCAAGATGCAACCAGCTTCTGAAGGAAAGAGCCTTTTTTCCATTTTAACATGTCCCTGTATTTGCCATTGAAACACGTGTAGTGCATTAATGGATGGTTGTCAAAACTTGGTGAAAACTTCAAACCCCACCAAATGCTACCTTGGTGTAATTCAACAGCATTTGATGACTAATGTGCAAGGTGCCAAAAAAAAAGGGATTGAAAAAATTGTGTCAATCAAAATCTCAACCTACTACTGACACCCAATACCACCATGACTCAAGAATATTCACACATCACACCATATCCTCATACACCACAAAGTCACAAATTGTCAAAACACAAGAACACAACAATGAAAGTTTCATTCACTTCAAAAGTTGCAATGTGGAGATCAAATCTGAAATGAAAACAAAAAACTTGAAATCACCATGCTTGCCTAGTATCAATGGCATGCTAGTACATGTGCTTAGGTCCAAGTTTCCAAACTTCTCATACTCCCCTTCCCTTGATCCACACCTTGATAATTGGATACCATAGACTCAATTTTCTTTGCTCTTCAAATGCTTCTTCATGCATTTGAAATCTAGTAAACTTTTGAAAATATGATGGAGATTCGTTCATTAAACAATGTCCTCTTACATTCAGACACATGAAACCCAAAGCAAATTCTTTTGATGTTAGGAAGCCTGATGAAACTCCAACTATTATTTATAAAAGAAACCCCATTTTGTATCCAAACAAAAATCTGGATTTGAGCCAGACAAAACCCAAACCTCATACATGAAGCTGCAGAAAAGAAATTGCTGTGATACAATCTTGTTGAGAATATGTAGCAGAGTTAAAAACCACAAAGATCAACCAGTGTGGGTTTCAGGTGTGTGCAGTGTGCAGGAGTGCTTCAATACACATCACTCCCATCAGCTGATCTGCACTAAAAGCCTTACGCTAAAGTTCTGTTGAGCTTAAGGTCTAGATTTAGGGTTGACCTTAATAAGATGCTTCATGCAATGTTAATCATCATTCCATGCTAAAAATGTGACCCAGAGATTGTAACTGTCAGGGTGGGAAGAAATTACACTCTGGATGCAACAGCAGAAGAAGAATTGCAAATGACAGGCAGCAGCTTCAGTGGCAGTTGATAAGTGCATAAGAGAAACTTCACCTTCACTGCATTTTTGAAATAAGGACATACATGAATTCGCCTACCTCATGCAAAGCAGAAAAAGTCTGCCATGCTCAAATTTGAATTTTGAACTACATAATCTTCTCCAACCCATAGACAAGAGACTGCACATACAACATCGCAACTACTTGGGTCAGAACAGCATACATCTATTTGGTTACTTGAAAGATTAATCAGACATGCAATAGATCTCAACACAACTGTGACTTTTGTGTCTTTACTGTGAGCCTTCCTGGGCCAATCCATGATTAGCTGTCTCATTTCTTTCAGCTTCAATCAGCATACAACAGATGGAATGTGGATGCAAAATACAGGACTACACACAATGCTGACAAAGTTGATCGCAGAAAGTTGAATGTCATGACAATTGAACAAGTGAGCAAAAGAGTGGGTTCCAAACCTTAAGTCGCACAACACGGCGGATAGCCATGAGAAGCCCAGGCATCAGTGCTTGCACATCCATTACATCATGTCGAAATGACAACATCTGCCTCATTTCAAAACAGTCAAGATCAGTCTCCATAAAATCAATCACAGAAAGGTCTAATTTGCAACTCATTGGAGTCAATTGTCAAATTTCAGGAATGTCAACCTGTCTCTTAATGTCCCCTGCACTATCAAGATGATTTGATTGTCTGTGGAAAAAAAAAGTTGCAATAGTACCTACCTCTCCAGGGGCTGAAAATCGAACATCTAGACTTGAAACAAGACCTGGGAGTGCCAAGCTATGAATTCGAACACCATCTCCAATTACTTCACCCCTTGCCTTCAATATAACACAAACAAACAGGCTTTTTAATGATCAATGCAAGAGGCCGATAGGACACATTGATAAGCAAAGAACATTGACATATGAGCATCAATATGAAAATTTGAAAATCAACAATAATTATGAAAATCGATCTTCGTGGGTGATAATTTCACTTTCCCAAATACAATCTTTCCCCAATTGTACTGAAAAGAGAGCAGGACCAAACCGGAAATTCCTTGGAAGTATTGCCATCATTGTAAACTTGGCCAAGGCCTGAAAGACTGTTTGCAATCTCAACCGCCTCTCTTGATGGGTATTCCTGTGTTGAAAATCACTAGAAGTGACGACTGTGATTCAAGTTATTTCATGCCTTGGAAAGCAAAGTACGCATCAAAAATCAAAGACAAAACTGAGGGAACATAGAACCTGCTATTGAAGTTATGTTACATCTCTGGCATCTAAAAGAACTCAGAGTGCTTACTGAGCCAAGAACAATCAGTGACAAAGAGAAATTCATTGAGAAATTACCAAAGAGCTACCCTGAGATTCAATGATCTCAACATGCCTATATTGAAAGGCTGCCATTGCTGCTGCTTGTTGCAAAAGCACTGCACCAATAGATAACGATGGTGCTATAATGCAGCCCTATCCCCCCCAATCAAAGCTTTGTCAGTGGGTGGATGGAGAAAGGAAATGACACTAAAGCTAAAAGTAGCCCCTTGGGGGTAATAGTTCCAGAGTTTGGACCCACCCAGCTGCTCTAACACACTAAACCCGACATATCTTGTTCATGTCCCAGCATGGCAAATTGCATACAAATTCTACTTCTGAAAATGCTGAGAATACTTCATGCACAATAAAGATTTCCCTACTCCAACAATGTCCAGATCTTTGGTAAAAGGAACTACAGAAGAGGGGGACACCTCACCATTGCTCACCGTGCTGGCCTTGTCACAAAATGTAGAAAGGGCTCCTACTACGTCCATCTCCACCCCCGACACTCCCACCACACTCCTCAACCCAAATGCAGTTGCCTAAAAGCCCAACCAACTCTGATATCAACAACCCATTTGACCTATACACTCACCATTTGTGAGGAAGCCTAGTATTCCAACAACTCAACTGTCATTAGAAAAAAATATGACCTACCATTTAGAAGCTTAAAATCAATGGCTTTAAAAGTTCTCTGTTTTTTTCCCTGTCACTGGTTCTCTTAGAAATGCTGCAAGATTTCTTTCCTGCCAACTCTGAGCTCTTGAAATGACAGAAACTCTGACTGATGACTTACCTGGCGGACATTGTCATAGACAGAGGCAGGGTTGGAGAAGTCTACCATCACTCCTAATGATGTTCCCTGCAGTGGATGACGTACTGCCACAATTTCACTAGCAAAATGACACAGTCTGTGGCCTGTGTGTATGATGCACAGTTCTTGTCTGCAGTTTTTGACCCTTTTTTTGTTTTCTTTTGTATCCAAAGTCAAAGGATATTGATTCTTTCAGAGCCTGGACATTATGAATTCTGGAGGCAATATAAATAAATAGGAGAGAATTTGAGAAGTTCAATCAATCCATAAAACTGCTTGGAAAAGAGATACTAAGCATGACTGAAGAGTGTTTTGGGAAAGTACCTGTGAGAGGGATCCCAAAACCATGACCAAATCATTCAAAATAGGGATCTCCAGAAGCTCCTCTAGCCCAGCTACCTACGAAACAAAACTCCCACCCTCAATAGTAAGTTTGAAGTTCCAGGTTCAGGAATTTGGGCCATAATTCTTCTGGAACAACTTGACCTAGAAGATGGGTTTATTTTGTCATAGTGTAGAAATTTTTTGAATGTAATCTTCTCTTCATTGAAAGCTTGTAAAAAAGATGCAGAAACATCAAGAAGCACCTGGCCTGCATCCTGGCCATCAAATTGAGAATCCACTGCTCCCACCAGCTGCATTCCCCGCGCCTTACTCACAGCAGCAATTGCTGCCCTACCTAACTCACTCCCTGCTCCATTCACCACAACCTGGTTCCCCATATCCCCGTTCAATCTCCCCCACCATGCAAGACCAAAACCAAAATTCCAGCAACAAAAAAAAAAAACACACACACACACACAATTTTGGAAAAAATTGTTGCAAGAAATTTAGATTAATGCGGTAATGTATTGGGTGGTAAGGGTCAAGACACTAGGAGAAAGATGAGGAGACAGACCTTGATTGTGTTACGGTTGGAGGACCTGGATGCTGCTCCCATGGTGCACATGGGCAAGAAGAAACCGCAACGCATCACAGGTACCACTGCCCCTGCTTTTGTTGCATTGTGAAACAGTTGTTGTTGGAGTCCCCTCATCTCCCAACCCAATTCCTGACCTCTAAACTCTGTATCGGTGTGTGTGCGTCTGTGTGATGGCGCGCGTTGCGCGCCTCTTTCTCTCTCTTTCTCCACAACTCGAAAAACAACACAAAAATTGCTTGAATTTTCTGTCTAGCTGATCAAATCTCTTTAAACCCTAAACCCTGAATCCAGAAGACTTGAGTTACACCTTGGTAACCTGTCATGTTAACCAGAGTGTGGGGGGCGGGTATTAAAAAATTGCACCCAATCCCCTCCGGGTATCAAAAAGGGTATCAAAGTGTATGACTGTGATTATAAGAAGAAGAAAAAATTCAAATACCCAGGTTTTGATATATATATATATATAACCATTGTTATCAAAAAACTCAAATACCCAATTATTATACATAATCATAATTCTTTATTTATTTATTTATTTTAAAAATCAAATACTCGACTAAATCAAATACATTATGGCCTTGTATTGGCCCCCAAGGCTGAAAAAAGAATACCATAAAATTTGGGAGGCCAATTTGCAACCTTTTGGGGCCAATGTTCCAGCATTTTTTAGTAACTTGGGGGCCAATTTGCTTCTCGTATGTATTGTTTGGCATAGTCACTAGTGTAATATAATGTGATTTCTATTTATTTGATGTGAGTGCATCCAAAGTTCAAAACTTATGTTTTTTTTTGCCCATTGCAACAAAAATGTTCAAAATTCAAAAGACTCTTTTTTTTCTCTCTTTTTTTCTTTTGTTGAGTGACGGGGATTGTTGAATGACCCATCAAGGAAATATGTTAAAGGAATTTCAACAAGGTCCTCAATGTAGACTTTAGATAGTTTCTCCTTTTGGCCTACCTTTGTATACACATTATCTCCAATAAATTTGTGCACTTGGTTTGCATACCAAGAAAGGTTTCATAAAGGTTTCATAAAACCATTGATAGAAAAGGATTTGCTCTTAGCGTTTGGAAAAAGAGGTGGCCTCTTTACAATTTTCTTAGCACTCATTACTCATTTCGTTTGTAGCACAAACCCGTTTGTAACAAGAAATTTCACAAAACCTCGCCTTCTCATTGGCAAAGAGATCATTAATTGTTGATACCAAACTTTATAAAAGAAAGAAAAACACCGAATAAAAAGGGGAAAGGATAGAAAGACAAGAAACAACCCATATCCATTGAAATGCTACCAAACTTTATAAAAAATGACAAACACGTAACAAGAAGGAAAAAGGAAAGAACAACAAAAGACAACCCACATCCATTGAAAAGAACACCTCAAAACACAAATGCATAATCAAAGGCAACAAAAGATAACAATTAGGACTCCCAAAAAGGGAAAACGAAGTCACCTAGTCTTACACCCGTCATCTATTGCGAGATGCATAATAAAGAAAGAGATGGGCAAGAAACTTGAAATGCCTTTTCAACTTCAATTATTCATTTGAAGATGAAGGTGGCTTGAACTTTATAAAGAATCATTGACATTTTTTTCAAATAAAGTGAACTTAAAATAGATAAAGGAAGACCTCTATGTTTACACTTAACTAACCACATCATGTTAATACATTGACAAAAAGAATCATCAACTTGCTAGTGTAAACACCCAAATATCTAAACAACAAGAAGGAAAAACAAATTCTCAAGGCATCATTTGTGTTATAACTTACATTTTGTGTGAATTGCAATTGTAATGATCACTCCTTGTGAAACAATAGGTCATGAAACCAAATCCATTTTAATGACATTAACATGATAACATCGATTAAGGTGTAAACCTTGTAATGAACACAATATTGACCCATCGACACAAAAACTAAAGGTGATAGGAAAACAATTGTTTGCTCAATTGAAACACAAAACCCAACATCTTTGGTAATGAAAGTAAAGAAATCATGAACAATGTTATGGGTTATAATGGGCTCCCCCTGTAGGAACATTAGTAAAAATGTATCCTTGTCAATTTTATTTTTAATATAAACCTTAACAGAATATAGAGAAAAAATTCAAGAGTTTTTATGACTTTTTGAAGATTTTTTTGAAAATATTCTAAATTAAATAATCAAATGGTTGAACATTTGGTCATTTTATTATGAACTTAATGGAATTAAATTGCATAAACGTTTCATCATTATGTGTCAAGTTTTACATAAAATGAACTTGTAAAAATTTACCATGGTGAAAGTGATCAACCCTTTAATGAACATGGATCGATTATTAATGACAAGTGAATTCGTTAATAATTCATCAAATTCATTAATAGTTAATTAAGAACTTAAGAATTTGACTAAATTAAGAACTTCAACTAGGCTAGGCACTTAAATTAAATTATTTAAGCTAACCAAAATCACTTAAACTAAACTAAGAACATATTCAATCTAGCCCATCAATTTACAATGCAAATGTAAAAGTTTGAACCCCTCATTTCCCCTTACATTCATGCTTAAATAACAAGCCTTTAACCATTGAACCATTATTTAAATAAGTGATATATTTTGTCACCACATATTATTATGCATGTATTTATCCTAATTTACCTAAATAATTTTCTTAAATTATTTTAAAGTTAGTGTAAACTACTTTAAGCTATTATTAGGTTAATGTACATTACTTTAAGTTATGTGTAAATAACCATAGGCTAAAATTTGTAAATTATTTTTAAATCAATGTAAGTTATTTTATGTCATGTTTATAACACCACATACTATTTGTCACAAGCATGAAAATTACAAAGATAATTGATGAAAGGATAGGCTTAAATGTAAATCCAAAACACAAAGCAAAGGCACCAAAACAAAAACATAAGGGCTAAAACTAAAAACATGAAATGTGCAAAACCAAATCACAAACAAATCTTTATTGTAATAAAGTAAAAAGGCATAAACATGAAAATAACAAAATAAGGATATTATGTTAAATCTTGTTTTACATTAATGTTAAACATATTGAAAGTAATGGGGGGTCCTAACTCTAAAAAATTTACATGGAGGTTTCCATGTGCGCATCAATTAAAGAAGTTTCTTAAGAGGCCTTGTAACTATATATGAATTATGAACTAATTAATATTTAACTAAAAATGGATTACAAAATCATAGATGGAAATCCATATGAATGAACTTCATTCATCATGTGTTTATGTTTGATGTTGATGTTTGTGACATTGTTCCTAAGCTACAATACATAAGTTATTTTAAAATATTTGACATTAAGTTATTCTTTATTATTCTAAGTTATTTTTGGTTATTTTAAGCTAATTCAACCTAGGTTATTTTGGATAATTCCACCATAGGTTATTTGAATTATTTTACCTTAAGATATTTTTTGTTATTCTAGGTTATTCCACCCTATGTTATTATTAAATATGGTTATTGTAGGTTATTCTATGTTATTTTACCCTATGTTATCCTCAGTTATTCTACCTTATGTTATTATTGGTTATTTTAAGTTATTCCAACCTAATCCATTTAAAGTTATTTTACATGAGATTTTTTTAACTGTTATAAGTTATTCCACCTTAAATGACATTCATGATTCATTTTTGTATTAACAAAATTTTAGCCAAGTTAAAATGATTAAGGTGGGGTGAACCTATTTCATGTTAAAGTTTCATAGTGATTTGGGTTAATAAATTGCACCCCATTTTTGGAAAATGAACAAGTGTGAAAAAATGTCAACTTAGGAAATTGCTTAGCTAAATGCATGACAATGGAAGAATTGATAATGGTGAACCCTTTCGAAGGGGAGTGATGGCTAGAGAAAAAAAGGACACATGGCACATAAAATAAACAAACAAAACATGATGAATTGGGACAACTAATTGCCCACTACATGGAGCTTTTAAATTATAACCTTGTAGAAAATTATATTAAAAACATTCACAACATTTACTCAAGGTGAACATTTAAAGCCACTCAAATGCCATATGCCATTGTCTTACACTTTCTTTTAAATGTAATGTAAAATTAATGAAAAGGAAAAAGAAACAAATGTGTTGCAAAACTAAAGGCACAAGGCTCTACTCATGAATTGATTTAAGATTTCATCCATTATAATAAATTTGATGCTTTCAAAAGGTTTGGCCAACATTCATTACACCAAAACATGATTTTTATGACTAATCATTTTCAAATGTAATCAATTAGAACTATTGTTTATGCCATTTTTGGTTATCTTTTTAATCATGAATGCCATTGTAATTGTATAAAACTAGTCCTAGATGCCATGTTTTGGCATAGTGGTTAATAGTCAAGTAGCATCAAGGGCCCAAACTATGCGCCTAAGGATGTGACCTACAACAATCTATGAACATGCCTAAAATAGCTAGGGAAAACCACTACCCAAGTCTTTAAGGTCAAACAAATTTCAAAGATGTTCAAATTCCATGCTTAAGGGCCCACTTGTTAAAAGATGAAACATGCAAATGAATGTTGACCTAAAAGAGTCGAAATAGAGGTTCAAGTTTATAACATCAAAGAATTTAATATGACAAGGATAAATCTAAAGGGTGGAGGGATTGCACTAAGGTCTTTGATGAAGCTAAGGTTGAAACAAGGGGAGTAAGGGCTCTACTTATGTAACCATATTCTATGAAATAAACTTTAGGGTTAAACTCCACTCAAAATGACATTGGGGGGGGAGGATGAACATAAAAAGGGGGCAACATCTAAATTGGGAGGCACTTTCAAAGGAGGCATGGTTCAAAGGTAACAAATGCAACAATGGTTTATGCATAATAAATGTTCAACTTAAAACTCCTCCCAACATCACAAATTTAACATTTCATGATTTAATAATGGAAATCATACAAAATTCCTTCATTCATAATTTGTACATTTTATACATTAATATTGTGCATTGAAAACACATTTAACACATGGATTTATAAGAAGATGCAAAATTTGTGCGATTCATTTATTAATAAGTTTGTACTTCATCGATTAAGACATTTATTCATGTGTCAAACATGTTTTCAACACATGATATTCTTGTGTAAAATGAATGAACAAACTTTGCACAATTTTCATTATTAATTCGTCGCATGTTAAATTTGTGATGAATTGCTTAGAAAAAGTTGTTGTAGATGTGTTAGATAGTCTTTTTGTGCCTAATTGTTCCCTTTCAAGCTAAAATGAAGATACACCATTATGAAAACAAACAAAAATGTCACACATCTATATTGGATGGGCCTAAGGTTAAATGATCTAATAGAAAGTGAAGAACAAATTGCATTGACTACAACAAAAGGTGTCCATGTACACACCATGACTTCATTGGATTTTGAATGAATTCATTGGTTATAATGAACAAAACCTAGTTGGGATGCAATGAATTCTTTAGTTTAATGAATAAGGAATAGTGAATTGCACCCACATTTTGTAGTAATGATCTTTCAACTCAAAACAATTAGGTCCATAAACATAAACACAATTGGGGAAATCCAAGATGGAAAATGTTATTGGGGTCAAGTTTGATACCCAAGCTTAAGTCAAGGGAAGAAGGGAAGGACTTAAACAAAGTTGACCTTTTCACCATTTAAAAAAACACCTTAAAAGGCTTGACATCACCTCTAATGATGAGTCATGATAAGATGCATAAATAAGGCCTCATAGTCTATACAAAGGATGTTGCATTACAGAAAGGTTCAACCCCTATTCATATCATTTGACAAGGGATCAACTAAGCCACACATCCAACAAGCCTTAATTAGACAAGGCAAAAGAAGAGGGATATGATATGAAGCTAAGATCACACAAAATAAAGAAGGGAAAGATGAAACAATAGGAAATTTAAAACATGGGAAAGGGTGGAAGGTTGGGCAAGACCCTCATGAAGGATAGGAAAAAGGGTGTGGAAAAGGAAGGTAAAAACCTTAATAGAAGGTAGGGCCTCCATTTGGATGGCACCAAAAACCACTTTTTGAAAGTCAAAAGAAGAAAATAACCAAATAACACCTACCAACAAAAAAAATCAACAAATGGGAAAACAATTCACATGCACATGATACCTATGACATCATGTGATTCCATCACCAATGTCCCTTCTAACTATTGCATCCTTCCACTCCATTTGACCATCAAAATGATAACCAAACTCATGTTCTTCAAATCTTGTGACCTAATAAATACACCCCAATAAAACATTCATGATGACCACAACTTTAATGTCTTTAAAATCTAAAAGGTGGAAATTCATACCAACATGATCTCAATGCATCAAAAATTACCAAATTCCAACTTCATATGAACCTAGGATAATTTTTCAAGAGAAATTCCCAATTTAATATGAAATTCATGGTGTTAATATAACTTATTTAAAAACTAGGTTAAATATGAATGAAATCCATTTGGATTTTTGGTGGAAGGTGTTCAGTGTTTGATCTTAAGAAAAGGTTCAATTTATCCAACCCACTCATATGCTTGCAAACCTCAAAACAACCATTACATGGATGAAATTTTTTAAACATCCAAAGTATGGATGGCTACCCCACTACTTGGATGAAAAACATTTGAAAATATAAATAAATAAATGATGAAAATTAGAAAAAGCTACTTAGAAACGTGCAAGCTTAATTCACATTGTGACATTGGCAAGCTTAAGCAAACTTGGACCTTGTAACTATGGCAATTTTAAGATCCCACCAATTGTGACACCATGCCCAAGCCATGATGCAGTTTGTAATCCGTGTTGCAACTATTGTTGATGCAAAGGAATTTTATCTTTTTTTTGTGTTGTTGCCAACATCCCCTCTTTCCCAAGCCTTTGTTTTCTTGTTTGTTTTATGATGCGTCAACATCAACTATTTAACCCATGTTTTCAATATTTATAATTTGATGCCTTCTTTTTGTAGGATTAAAAGATCATGAATATTGAGGTTGCATATTTCTTTGATGTCCCTATTTGGACCCATTTTGTAGTAGTTCATTATTTATTTGTAGCTTCATCAAGTTGCATGTTGAAAAAGGTTATTTCCCAAAGCCTAGTAGAATAGAAGTCATAACAATAGCTCTATTTTAAAAATTACATCTTATAAAAAAACTTATAAAATAAAAGTGAAAGTTATTTTACTATTATAGATTTAGATTGTGACTACAATAGTATGGTTTAGTGGTAGCACAAAATAAGACAAATAAACTAAAGGATGTGACAAAAAATTACAATTACATATCAAAACCTAAACAACAATAGTACAATTGCAATATTTGTGATTACTTTAACAACTAAAACAAAACATTGGCAATAAAACTTAATGAAACAAAAAAATAGCAATATATGTCATTGTAGTGGTGAATAAAAATAAGAAATTTAGAACCAACAACTTACAATCCCCATTGTAATAGTGATACATTCATATTCATTCACCCAAAAGCATTCATAATTTAATTCAAAAGTAAACAATACAACAATACGTTAGTGGCCCAACACTAAAACTTCAATCATCATCATTCCTTTACTATTGTTGCACTTTTATTTTTGTCACGCCATCACACACAAACACTCACACATACATCCATCTCCTCCACATCTAAACACCATTGCCTTATCCCAATCACCCCATTGCCTTTAGGTAAATCTACTCACTATTGTGAATAATGGTAGCAATTGTAATGTAGATCCATTAATTTCTTCTAACCCCTTTCCTATATTACCAGTCTAATTAGTTTTCTACTAATGAATAAGGGAAGAGGTAAGCAAATTAACATTACTTAAAGTAACTACTTCTTACCCTACTACTATAGTAACAATAAATCATTTTTCACCTTTAACATGAATTTATAAAAACACCCATTGTTGTTTTTTGAACACCAACAACATGCTATTTTTCTCTTCAAACCACAAAGCCCACAAGAATCCCATAACTTTGAATTTCACCAATGCTATTGCCAGCTTTTATTTTACTATTTGACTCTAATCTTTGACTAGCAATGACCAATATTTTTTTTGTTTTCATTCTTTTTATTTGTCTTCTTTTACTTATTCATTCATTAGCACTTACAATGTTCAACCCCTAAGCTTGATGTGAATTAAAAAACATGTTAGAAATGTTGTTAAAAAGGGAGTGCTCATGCAAACTTTCTTAAATGTTGTTTTGAAAATGATCAAAACTCTTTTCTAAAAGTTGTTTACTAGATATATGAAGGTATGTGCTATTAAAGGAGGAAGAGTTTGCACTAAACTTAGGTGGGCTTAAAATGGAAGTGAACTTGGATCATTGATCACCTTAGCGAATGTTTACCTCCATCCTTATCTAAGAGGTGGCATTAAAGAGACCATATCACTAATCCTTACATATCAATTTAACTTTGTTAAATAGTATCACATGATTTGTCAAATTCATATTGAATTTTTAAATTAAATTAAATTCAATTCAATTTGGGTAGTTCCTTTTTTTTCTTAAACATATTCAAATAAAACCTTATGTAGATGAATAAAACAAAATTGTGTAAAATAAATCACAACATTAAATTATAAATATGACAAGTTGAAGGTTCAAATTGTTCCAATCTAGTGCATATAGTTGTAATCTAAGATTGAGGAGGAGAGAGAAATGTAGCAATGTTAGATGTTAATTTTAAAAACATTGAATTTTTTTGCAAGTTTAAATTGGCAATCCCAACTCAAAAATCTCTACATTGTTCAATTTCAATAATGTTCAATAAAAATCCTAGGTTTTCATCCTTGTAAATTGATTGACAAATATATTTTAAAATTAAAACCTATTACTTTAACCTAAGGTTAGTTTTCATTAAAGAATCCTTAAAACAATGAAACAAAATTCAAAGTTGAGGTGTTGAAAATTATCATAATTATTGTAGGCTACAATTTGAATTATTTCACTTTTTGTGACAATATCATAGTAGATCATGAAATTATAATAATTTCAAATATACAAAAATGAATTAATTTTTTGAAAAAATGTTAATTGTTGATTTTGTCCATTTGGAAATTGACTCTAAACTACAATAATCCACCAAACGTGTATTTGTAAGAGGGGCATATGATAGAAGCTTAATCTAGGTGATTACCAAGTTACCCCATATTGAAAATGGATTTGTTCCATGACCACACAATTAATTTTGTTTTACGTTTATTGGGGTTTTGCAAATGACTTGAAAACATGAAAATTAATTTTTGAAACTTGAGAAAGTTCACTAGTGCAAATCCTTATTTACTATCCATATATGTAAATGACCTTGCACACAAACAATGTGAATTATTGCATGATTGTTGCAAATAAACAAATAAATGTGAACACATATAAACAAAGGTTTGGACAATAATGTCTTAGCAATGCTTGGCATTGTTTGAATTTATGGATAATATGGAAGCAATAATGGAAATTATTTTACAATATTTGATTTATGAAAAAATGAATGTTGTGATGAGTTTGTGATATATGAATAATGGTTAGTTGAAGCATCAAATTGATGAGTATGTCAAATTTATCCCAAAAAACTATAATTTTGTCCATTTGTATGTCCCCCAAGGTTGGTAGTTTGATTAGCTATAGTAAGGGATATTTTTTGAAGAAAATAAGAAGAATAAAATCTATAAAGAGAAGAAAACCATTATTATCCATTTGTTAAAAATCATGGGAACATGAAAATAATTGTGATATGCATCATAATATGTGATTAGCAAATATCAAAAACATATGAAAACACAAATGAAGAGGTCATTACCCTTAGTATATTAAGAATAATTTTCATCTCATTGGATTAAATATAAGAAAAAATGCTAGAACACTTACAAATAATATTCAATTCAAGTTTCATTTGGGCTTGTCCCCTAGAAGAAGGTTCCCATCTCCTTGTATTTTTAAAAAAACAAAAGCATCCCCTCATTTGAAAATCACAAATTCATATTCTACTACATGTACATGTGCGACTAGGCTTGGATAGATATCCTAAATGGATTGCACTATCACATATTGGATGATCATTTGAGGACTTGGTTCCCAACTAATATAAATTGGCTTGAGAATACTATTCTTAACTTTGACAAGTTGAAAACATTGATGCAACAATCAGCCCTAGTATAAGTAATGAGGTGTAATAACTAATGATAACATCTTGTGTGACATATTGCATATAATGAATTGAATCAACCACCACTTGCAATGTGCATGATCGATCTTCGTCATTAAGCTATTGACTTCATTTTGTATTGGGAAGAAGGATGGGGAAAAAACTTATTAAACATATCACAAGACATTAAGTCAACAAGATCACCATTTGGAGCTTGTCTTTAGTGGCCAAGGAAACCTTGGAAGGTATCCCAAGGGCACAAACTTTGAGGATGAGAGAAATTGAAGTGACTTGTTGGGGACGGAAGTAAACACTAATAAAACTTATAAATACAAATAATACTTATAAAGACTTTTGTCCATTGAACATGGTTAATGATTTGTTACATTATTTCAACCTACATGTATCCTTTACTTTGAGAATTGTGGAAAGTAAACTAAAATCAAATCAAGCTTGTCAAAATGAGTGTGCAATGTGTTATTCTCATGAAGGGTAGAAAAATGATAGGGAGAAAGTTGGAAATTAACCATTTCTTTGAACCTTTAGAGTTTTCTCCACAACCCTAATTGAATATTTGTCACAATTGTTGGGCACCCAAGATGGGATTTGCACAAATGATTGTATTTTCTTATTCTCTTGTTAATATTTCAAAAAGATAAAACATCTAATTTTGTTTGCAACAGTAACCTAAGGATAGCATCAAAACTCATATGGCAAAATCTTTTGGAATGTAGGTTGACAGCAATGTTTGTGAAGTTCTAGAATTTAGGCATGTTCATGTCTAGGTTATACATCAAGATTTAAGGTCTTTGAATTAGAGGTTTTGAATTTTATTGAAAATGAATTGAGTTGAGCAATTGGTATCTTTTAAAAATTGGATTAGAACCTAATCCATGGATGCTATTTTTTCAAAAAAAAAAAAATGATCACTAGGGGGGGATAGGTATTAACTTTATTAGAAGAACAAAGCTTATAAGTTTGGCCTTTCATTTTAAGCAAGTTATTGCATTTGATTGGTTGCACTTAATTAATATTAATAAAATTTTATTTTGAATTGTGTGCGGTAGTTTGAACAAATTAACAAGTATTACACCAAATAATAGTAATTGTTTAATTGTGTGTAGTGGAGATAGACCTGAGCATGGTCTTAGCCAGGACCCAACTCTAAGTTTTTTTTGTGAAATGATCAAATCCAAAGGTCTTAAAAATCCAAAGAATTGATCTCGAAATCAAATCAAAAGTCCCATCAAAAAACAACGAAAGAGATATAACCAGGATTGAAGGTTCCTTTCAAAATCAAGAACCAGACAACATTGGTTGAGAGGTAATCAAAAGCTACATACAATCTGAAGAATGATATAAAGTGGGGGAAGAGCAATGAAAAAACTGCAGACAATTTTCAAAGAGTGGGTAATGAAACAGAAGCTTAGGAAGAGCAATGAAACTGCACTTAAGTTTCAGAGGGTGGAAAAAAAGCTTAGCATTTGTGGGTGGACAGACACTACTGAGTAGAAGCTTTGAATGGAGGACCCAAAAAGAGTTGGTAGGTAGGAGAACCCGCACTCATTTGCTTGCAAGAATCATCAATTTTCATGACTTCAAAGAGCTCATCAATTCTTGTCTATTGCCTCCTGATGGTAAGTAAAGCATCTAAGAAGATCCAATCTCCATATGAATGACACCAGTAGCAAAAACCCAAGAAAATAAAATACTGGAGAAAAACCTAATTGGTACTTTCTACCTTCATGGTTTTTGCAAAAGAACCAGTCGACCAAAAGATCAACATTTTCAACACTCTTTCTTCCCTTTGAACAAATTGCTTTTAACACTCAGCAGAAGAAGAGGAAGAGGAAGATGAAGAAACAGTAGCATAAGTAAATTACTTGATTGATTGATACAAAGGACTCAGTGTTCACTTGAGAATTCAAAGCTGAAATTGCTTGATTCTGATTGATGCAAAGGACTCCAGTGTTTGCTGGAGCAAGTAGTAGTAGAAATTTTTGTTTTAGCAAGGAATTTGCCTGGTGAACCATCTGATCACAGTGAAGGGTGCTTTGATGAGGCTGATTGCCAATTCCGCAAGTATTGTAAAGCATAACAGACATGGACAGCAGCATGCCAAAGGTGCCCTGCAATCCATCAATCCCCCACCCCCAATTTCCAACTAGCATCAGTATAATTATGCAGAGGTTCTGAACTAGCATGCATCCAGGCAGCACAACAGGTTCCGAACCCCTGGATCACAGTTTCTCATAAAAAAGCATGAGCAAATTATATATAAGAAGTTCATTTATGAAAAATTCCATGTGTTGATCATCACCCCTCACTGATCTTTGCAACTGAAATGTCTGAAAAAAATTCAGAGAGGAGAGGATTTTCAGAAATTGTGTGGAGTGATCCATCCAAAGTCTCAAATTCTGTGTGAAGATAGGAGTGTTGAGAGAGAGAGAGAGAGAGAGAGAGAGAGAGGATGGAAGCTTACGTGATGATCCAGAGCAAAATGCCTACTAGTGTTAGTATAAAGGCAACCAGCATGAAGGGTAATCCCAGCAGGAACCCCAGGGGTCTGCAGTCTCCATCACACATCTTGCTGCCTCTTGTTGTTGTTGTTGCACAAGTAGACTAGCTGGAAACTCAGTAGAGATGCACAAGATTACCCCGCTACTGCTTCCAGAACTCCAGCTTCTGAAGCTTCACTCCAAGTCAAAGAAACTGGGAACAAACTTCTTCTTCTTCTTCTTCGGAGACCTGATCCAAAGCAAAAAAACTTCCTGGCAACTTGCACAAACTCAAAAACAACCTGCAACCCAATTGTGCAAAAAAGCAAGCCTGAAATCTACCAAACCTCTCTCTGTTTCTTTCTGTCTCTCCGTCTCTCTCTCTCTCTCTCTCTCTCAAGAAAAAGCTCCAAACCCCAACACCAAAGTCCCTAGCAAATTTCCAAGACTTTTCAGCTTCTGCAAGATTTTTTCTCTTAAGCTTCTTCTTGTGCAATGTCCATGGCAGTTTCTCACACTGTCACAAGGAAGAAGTTGATGAACACCACAGGCTTCTTATTTGGAGCGAAAAAAAAACCCCCCCAAAAAACATACAAAACAAAACACAAACACAAACCCGAAAAAAAAAAAAAAAAAAAGAAAAATTTAACCAAAA
>Ga0209611_10007429_pt1 | contig 17565 bp, 18 predicted proteins | sample S1TSphgellanicum_3_FD_187693 | JGI IMG/M metagenome (GOLD analysis project Ga0209611, IMG submission 187693) | Host-associated microbial communities from peat moss isolated from Minnesota, USA - S1T2_Fc - Sphagnum magellanicum MG (SPAdes) (version 2) | ecosystem: Host-associated > Plants > Peat...
GGCCGTCCGAAGAGCGAGACGGAGACGCGCACCTTTCCCTTGTCCGCCACCACTTCCTCGACCGTGCCGTTGAAATCGGTGAACGGCCCTTCGGTGATCGCCACCGCCTGCCCGATGAGGAAGGGGATCTCCTCCTTCGCCTCCTCGGGCTCGACCTCGGTCGCGATCCCCAGCAGCCGATTCACCTCATCCGGTCGGAGCGGCTGCGGCGCCCGCTCCGGCCCGACGAACTTGATGACGCCCTGGATCCCGTTGATCGTGTGAATCGCTTCCTGATTCATCACCATCTCCACCAGCACGTATCCGGGATAGATCTTCCGTTCGACGTTGACCTTCTTGCCGTTCTTGATCTCGACGACTTCCTGCGTCGGCACCAGCGCCTGCCGGATGTGCCGCTCCTCCGGCGCGCGCGGATCCTGATCGATCTTGCGCTGAATCAGCGACCGCACCTTGTTCTCGTGGCCGGCCGTCGTCTGGATCGCATACCAGCGGTGTTCCACGCCTACCGGCCCGAGAAGATCTGCGGTATCCACTTCACCAGCACCTGTTGCAGTGTGACGTCCATCAGGGCGATCACCGCCCCGATGCACAGCGAGAGCGCGATCACCGCGAGCGACATGTTCTTCACGCTCGTGGCGTCGGGCCACGTCACGCGCCGCAGCTCGGCCATGACGCTGCGATACCCGGCGGGGAGATGCTGCACCCAGGCGACTGCCCGGGCCGGCCACCCTGCGGGGGTCGCCGGCTCGCCCGCGCGCGCGACGTCCACGGCCATCTACTTCGTTTCCTTGTGGACGATGTGCTTGTCACACCGCGGGCAGTACTTCTTCCACTCCACGCGCTCGGGGTGCAGGCGCTTGTTCTTGGTGGTGAAGTAGTTCCGGTTCTTACAGTCGTTGCACGCCAGAATGATCTTTTCGCGAGCCATGGCCTTCTATCTCCAACGGAGGGAACCCCCTCCGTAACAGTCCTGAATTCGTGTCCTGCTCTCGGTGCTGCAGTGGTGCGGTGGTGCCGTGTCCTGGTGCTACTTGAGGATCTTGGTGACGACGCCGGCGCCGACGGTGCGGCCGCCCTCGCGGATCGCGAACCGCAGCCCCTCGTCCATCGCGATCGGCGTGATCAGCTCGATCGTCATCTGCACGTTGTCCCCCGGCATCACCATCTCCGTCCCCGCCGGCAGCTCCACCGACCCCGTCACGTCCGTCGTCCGGAAGTAGAACTGCGGCCGGTACCCCTTGAAGAACGGCGTGTGCCGCCCCCCCTCCTCCTTCGTCAACACGTACACCTCGGCCTCGAAGTGCGTGTGCGGCGTGATCGTCCCCGGCTTCGCCAGCACCATCCCCCGCTCCACGTCCTCCTTCGCCACCCCGCGCAGCAACAGCCCCGCGTTGTCCCCCGCCTGCCCCTCGTCCAGCAGCTTCCGGAACATCTCGATCCCCGTCACCACCGTCTTCTTGTCGCTGTTGAACCCCACCAGCGCCACCTCGTCCTGCACCTTCACGATCCCGCGCTCGATCCGCCCCGTCGCCACCGTCCCGCGCCCCGTGATCGAGAAGACGTCCTCGACCGGCATCAGGAACGGCTTCTCCACGTCCCGCGTCGGCTGCGGAATGTAGGAATCCAGCGCCGCCATCAACTCCCCGATCTTCCCCCCATACTCCGACGCCGGATCCCCGCTCTCCAGCGCCCGCAGCGCCGAGCCCCGAATCACCGGAATCTCATCCCCCGGAAACTCGTACGCGCTCAGCAACTCCCGCACTTCCAGCTCCACCAGATCCAGCAGCTCCGGGTCGTCCACCGCGTCCACCTTGTTCATGAACACCACGATGTACGGCACGTTCACCTGCCGCGCGAGCAGAATGTGCTCCCGCGTCTGCGGCATCGGCCCGTCCGTCGCCGACACCACCAGAATCGCCCCGTCCATCTGCGCCGCGCCCGTGATCATGTTCTTCACATAATCGGCGTGCCCCGGACAGTCCACGTGCGCATAGTGCCGCTTGTCCGACTCGTACTCCACGTGCGCCGTCGCGATCGTGATCCCGCGCTCCCGCTCCTCCGGCGCCTTGTCGATCTGGTCGAACGCCACCTTCTGCGCCAACCCCTTCGCCGCCTGTATCGTCGTGATCGCCGCCGTCAACGTCGTCTTCCCGTGGTCCACGTGCCCAATCGTCCCCACGTTCACGTGCGGCTTCGTCCGCTCAAATTTCGCCTTGGCCATGACTGTGCTCGTATCCTGTTAGTGTGTGGCAAGCTCGCGATCGGGATTGAACCGATGACCTCACCCTTACCAAGGGTGTGCTCTACCGACTGAGCTACGCGAGCGGTGCGCGACGCGAAGCGCGTGTCCGCTACCACTGCCTGCCGTTGAACCCGTCAATCCCACTCGACCGTCGTCCGTCCCATCAGTTTTGCCGCTGCACCGTGCCTTGCATACCGCTCCACCCATACCGCTCCACACATACCGCTCCACCAAGCGGGAGACGGGGCTCGAACCCGCGACATCAAGCTTGGAAGGCTTGCGCTCTACCAACTGAGCTACTCCCGCATTCGCCTGCTGCCGTGCCCCGCTGCTGCTCGCTTCCCGTTCCCCTCACCCGCTGACCCTCTCCCATGGTGGGGGAAGGATTCGAACCTTCGAAGGCGTGAGCCGGCAGATTTACAGTCTGCTCCCGTTGGCCACTTGGGTACCCCACCCGATCCGCGCGCGTCCTGCCCCTCGCACACTCGCCCCACGCACCCATCGCCACAGAGCTGACGGCGAGAATCGAACTCGCAACCTGCTGATTACAAATCAGCTGCTCTGCCAATTGAGCTACGTCAGCCAACCCGCCGGGCGGCACGCGCCGACCAGCCGACGACAGCGATTTTGTCAGAGCCCGTAGAATACTCGGGCGAGTTTTGGGTGTCAAGCCGTTGAGTCGGCGTCACTTCACGCGCTTCCACGATGTGCCGGCGCCGCTGTCGGCGATCGCGATCCCGCGCGCGAGCAGCTCGTCGCGTATGGCGTCGCCGCGGGCGAAATCCCGATCCGCGCGTGCTTTAGCCCGCTCGAGGAGTCGGCCGTCCACCCACGCGATCAGCGCCGCCTCGCCAGCGTCGGCCGGGGCGCGAGTGACCCGGACGGGCCCGCTCGAATCGACGAGGCCGCCGAGCCGGGGCGGCGGCACGATCGCCAGCGCGCCGTCGATGAAGGCGAGGCCCGCACGCGCCTGGTCGATCGCGCCGCGGTCGGGGCCGCGACGGTCGAGATCCGCGTTGGCCGCGCGGATGAACTCGAAGACGGCCGCGAGCGCGCGTGGCGAGTTCAGATCATCAAAGAGCGCGGCCCGGACCGTCTCCTCCATCTCGAGGCGGGCGACTCCGAGCGCGGCCGTCCCGCCGATCGTCGTGGCCGCGTCGAGCCGCTCGGCGAGTTCCCCGATGTGCGCGACCGCGGCGGCCGAGGCGGCGAGCGCGGCGTCGGAGAGATTCAGCACCTGGCGGTAGTGGGTGTTGAAGGCGAGATGCCGGACGGCGGCGGCCGGGATCTGCTCGCCGCGGAGTTCGTCGACGGTGATCACGTTGCCGACCCGCTTGGCCATCTTGGCCCCGTCGGTCAACAGGAACTCGCCGTGGCACCAGTGCCGGGCAAAGACCTCGCCCGTCGCGCCTTCCGACTGCGCGATCTCGTCCTCGTGATGCGGAAAGATCAGGTCGACGCCACCGCAGTGGAGGTCGAGCGTCCGCCCGAGCAGCTCCATCGCCATCGCCGAGCATTCGAGGTGCCAGCCGGGTCGCCCGCGTCCCCACGGCGAGTCCCACGCCGCGCCGGTCGCCTCGTCCTCGGGCTTCGCCGCCTTCCAGAGGGCGAAGTCGCTCGCGTCCTCCTTGGCGTAGTCATCCTGCGCGACGCGCGCGCCGGTCTGCAGCGTGCGCGTGTCGAGTCGCGAGAGACGGCCGTACGTGGGGAACCGCCGGATCGCGAAATAGACCGACCCATCGTCCGCCCGATAGGCGAGGCCCGCGTCCTCGAGGCGCTGCACCAGCGCGATCATCTGCGGGATGTACGCCGTCGCCCGCGGATAATGCTCGGCGGGCTGAATGCGCAGATAGTCGCGATCGGCGAAGAACCGCGCGATCATCGGCTCGGTCACGGCGCTGATCGTCGTGCCGGCGCTCGCCGCCTTGGCGATGATCTTGTCCTCGACGTCCGTGAGGTTCATCACCTGCTCGACGCGCCATCCGCGCAGCGCGAGCGCGCGCCGGAGGAGGTCCTCGAAGAGGAACGTGCGGAAATTGCCGATGTGCGCGGGGTTGTAGACCGTCGGCCCGCAGGTATACAGGCGCACCGTCTGTCCGTCGGCCGGGGCGAACGGCTCGACGGCACGGGACATCGTGTTGTACAGACGAAAATCGGTCATAGGGCGTGTCGAGGGCGCAAGGTAGGGTCGCCCCGGGAACGGGTCAACCAAACTTCACGCCCTGCGCACGACCCTGCCGGCCGTGATCATCGCCTCGCCTCACGCCGTCGCGACGTCTCCTCGTGTCATCCGCTCGCCCGCAGGAGTGCGCGCACCGCGCTCGGGGCGACGAGCCAGACCGCGGCGAGTGTGACGACGTAGGCGATCGCGACGCGCCTGAGCGGCTGGTGCGGGTCATCGCGGGGTGGCGGGTGTGCGACGGCCAGTGCGCGCGCCCAGCACGCGTTGGCGACGACCGCGGCGACGGTCAGGGCGTCGGTCCAGTAGCGCACGGTCCCCGGAAGCCGGAGATGCACGAGGCGAGCGAGCGTCGAGAGGGATGGTCCGTGGTCGGGGAGTGCGAGCCACGCACCGACGCTCGTCGGGGCGGGGGCGACGACGGCGACGGCGGCTTCCACGAGTCGCTGGACGGCGAACGCGGCGGCGCCGATCGCGAGCCACGCGCGCGCATCGGTGTCGCGATCGGCCTCTCGCGTGACGAGCCAGATCGCGGCGCCGACGAGGAGCGGGGCGATCGGCGGGAGGAGGGCGCGCGCCAGCATCAGCGCGTGCAGGCCGTGGACGAGGAGGAGGCCGTGCAGCGGGTCGCCATCGATGCGGAGGACATCGGTCAGCGTGGCGTCGGCGCGCGCCATGCAGGCGATCGCCGACGCGAGGAACGCGGCGAGGGCGCTCCCGGCGAGGAGGCGGGTCGCGGTCACGGCCGGAGGAGCGCCGCGACCGCGGGCGACCGCGGCACGCCGTAATTGAGGGTCGCCGAGCCGTCGCGGTCGATCGACACGAGAACCGGGACCCCCTGGATGCCGGCGGCGCGCGCGACGACGTGTGCGGTGTCGAGCGCGAGGGTCGCATGCGTGCCGAGCGCGGCGCCGTAGCGCGCGAGGGCGGGCGCGGAGTCGCGCGGCTCGCCGGCGACGAGCACCGCGCGCACCCCGGTCGCGCGTCCGATCGAGTCGAGGCGCGCGGCCGCGATGCGACAGTGGTCGCATCGGCGGTCGATGTAGAGGAGCACGGCCGGTGCGGCGATCGCCGGGCCGCCGCCGACGACGAGCAGGGATCCGATCGCCAGCGGGCGCTGCCGAGGACGCGGGACGCGCGCGGCGACGAGGGCGAGGAGCGCGAGCGTCGCGACGAGGATGACGGCCGCGAGGGCGAGGATCGGCGCGGGGCCGACCGGCGCGGGGCCGGCCGGCATCGCGCCGACGGATCGAACGCCGCCCACGGCTCAGTAGCCGATCGCGCAGAGGGCCCAGCGGATCAGCGTGCACCAGTCCTGCACCGAGGCGGAGAGATAGCCGTCGTCATAGAACCCGATGCACGACTTTTTCGCGAGCTGGTAGCAGGGGAGCGCGTGCGCCGCTGCCGGGTGGAGGGCGACGACGAGTGCGACGACGGCGAGCAGCAGGACGAGGGTGCGCCGCCGCATCGCCTGGGCGCTCCGGAGGGGCGACGCCTGGGCGCCGGGGACGCGGGAGCGGCGGATGGGGCGATCGAGAGGAGCGGTGGTCGCGGGCATGGTCGGGCCTCCGGGCGGGCGTTGGAAGTGGACGCGACGCGGTCGCGTGCTCGACTGACGGAGGCGAAGATCGCGCGCCGTCCGCCGTCCCCTCCCATCGGCCCGTGACGGACCGGACCCGGATTTTTCGCGACGCTCACGCGGCGCGCTCACGCGTCGCCGTGCGAGCGCGCCGCGGGGCTACCGCGTGGCGGCGGCCGTTTCGCCGAGCGCGACCAGGTCGGGACCGCCATCCTCGGGGTAGGCGACGAGACCGGCGGCCGGGACGCGGACGATCATCGGGCGGTTGCGGGCCGGGCGGCGGAAGCCGTGGCCTTCGTACACGCGGCTCACGAGCAGCCGATTGATCAGCACCATCAGCGTGACGAGCAGCGGAACGGCGACGAGGAGGCCGACGGGGCCGAGCAGGGCGCCGAAGATCAGGACCGCCATCATCGTCAGCACGGGCGGGAGGTCGATCCGCTTCGCCATGATGTTCGGCGAGATGATGTTCCCCTCGACGACGTGGGCGAGCACGCCGAGGCCGAGGACGATGAGCGCCCGGACGCCGCCGTTCGGCTGTCCGAGCACGAAGACGGCCGGGATCGTCGTCGAGACCATCACGCCGTAGACCGGCACGATCGCGGCCGCGGCGCTCAGCACGCCGAAGGTCAGCCAGTAGGGGACACCGATCAGGCGGAGGCCGAGCGCGGTCAGGGCGCCGAGGATCAGCATCGTCGTCAGCTGCGCAATGATATAGTCGCGCAGCTTGGCGGCGAGGTCGGTGGCGACATCGCGGACCAGGTCGCGGTGCGCGGGCGGGAAGAGCGCCACGGCCCACTCCCGGTAGACCAGCGGCTCGATCGCGAGGTAGAGCGCCATCACGACGACCGACAGCACGGTCGCCACCGCCTCGAGCACGCTGACGACGTGCGGCAGGAGCCCGTGCATCAGCCCGGAGAGCTGATCCGAGAGCGACGCGAGGAGATTCTGCTGCACCGGCGCCCAGACTCGCGACAGCGACGGGAATCGCGCGGCCAGCTCCTCGATCGACCCCTGGAGCGACTTCACGGTCGCGGGCAGCAGGCCCGCCAGCTGCTGCGTCTGCTGGATGACCGGCGGGACGAGCAGCGCGACGAGCCCGACGCCCATGCCGAGCGACAGGACGACCGACGTCCAGAACGCGATCGGTCGGGGGAGGCGGGTGCGATGGTGCAGGAAATCGGCGGCCGCGCCGAGGTAGAGCGCGAGCAGGGTGGAGACGAAAAGCAGCAGCCAGACGCCGATGGTGCGGAGGCCGAGCCAGAGGCAGAGGCCGGTGAGGATGATCGCCGTCAGCACGGACGCGATCCTGATCGGGGGCCGGCGGGCGGCGGCCGACGCCGCGCCCGTCTCGACCGGCGGCTCCATGGGTCGGCCGTTCCCCGGCGCCGGTCTGGTGTCGGCTACCGCTTCGTCCCGTCGTCGTCGGCGTCGGTCGTGTGAATGACCTCCGCGTCGACGGCATCCGCGCCGGCGTTGAGCTGTCGGGACGGGACGGCGTTCGCCGAGCCGGTGCCGAGGAGCCCCATGCGCTGCTTGAGGGCCAGGAGCTGCGAGTCGGCGTTGCCGCTCGTCGCCGAGCGCTCGAGCTGCTTGAAGTCCTTGGCGAGCCGGTCGCCGGTAAACTCCTCGTCGATCTCGACCGTCGCCTTGATCTGGCGCTCGCTCTGCTCGATCCGCTCCTCCATCCGCGCGAACGCCTCGAAGGCCGACTTCTCCGACAGCGCCGACATCGTCTCGGCGATGCGCTTCTGCGCCTGCGCCCGCCGCTGCCGCGCGATCAGCAGGTTCTTCTTGCGCTTCGCTTCCTCGATCTTGTCATTCAGGTCGCGGAGCGAGTTCTTGAGCTTCTCGGTCTCCAGCCGATGGGATTCCCACGTCGTCTGCAGGTCCTGCCCATGCTGGAGGTACTCGTTCTGGCGGACGAGCGCCTGCTTGGCGAGGTCGTCGCGGCCTTCGCGCACGGCGAGGACGGCGCGCTTCTCCCAGTCCTCCGCCTGCCGCAGCTCGGCGTCCGCCTGGTCACGCAGGCGCTTCTCGTCGGCGATCGCGGTCGCGACCTGCTGCTTGGCCTTCACCAGCTGCGACCGCATGTCGACGATGATCTGATTCAGCATCTTCTCGGGGTTTTCCGCCGAGGAGATGAGATCATTGATGTTCGACTTGAGGAGCGTGGAGAGCCGGTCGAAGAGACCCATAACCGATCCTGGTGGCAGCTAGCGGGTCAACGCCCGTCGCGGTACGGCGCCAGCTCTCGCAGGTGCGCGCCCAGAGCGAGCGTCATCCCTTCGTAGCTGGCCAGAAACTCATCGTAATCCAGGTGCGACAGCTCGAGCGCCTCGGTGAGCACGATCGCCTCCCGCTCGATGCCGTACGCGCCATGGACGAGATCGGTTGCATTCAGCTGGAGCAGCCGCTTGCTGAGGTTTGCCAGCGCCGAGGGCTCGCTCGGGAGGTTCATCACCTTGACCCGCAGCACGACGACCGGCGGCGAGTAATGGACGACGATATCCAGATCGAGCGCGCCATTGGGCTTGACGATCCAGAGCCCCGGCTCGACTTCCTGGTGGCTCGCCCCCTCGGTCGACAGACGGTCGAGGAAGGTTTCGATGTCTTCGCGAGTGACCATGAGCGACCTGGTGGAGAAAGGCCCGGTGACGGCGAAAGATAGGAGCCGCCGTGCCGCAAACATAGACGCCGACGGCGCGCGCCCGTCACCCCCTACGGGTCCGCGGCCACGAAGGTGTCAATCGCGATTATGCGCGCTTGATCTGATAGAGGCGTTCCCGGGCGAGGCGACGGCCGGTCGGCGTCGCCGCCAGGCCGCCGCCTGCCGTTTCGCGGTACCGGACATCCATCGTCCGGCCGATCTCCCCCATCGTGTCGATCACCTCATCGACCGGAATCGCGAACTCGATGCCGGCGAGCGCCATTTCGATCGCCGCGAGCGCGATCGCCGCGCCCGTGGCGTTGCGGAAGACGCAGGGCAGTTCGACCAGGCCGCCGAGCGGATCACAGATCAGCCCGAGCGTCGCCTGCTGCGCGAGCGCCACCGCGTGTCCGACCTGCGTGGGGGAGCCACCGAGCATCTCGGTCGCCGCGCCGGCCGCCATCCCCGCGGCGGCGCCCGTCTCCGCCTGGCACCCGCCTTCCGCGCCCGAGAGCGACGCCCGCTCGGCGACGACGGCGCCGATCAATCCGGCGGTCGCGAGCGCATCGATCAGCCGCGCCTCGTCGACGGGCCGGGCGTCCGCGAGACCGGTCAGCACGGCGGGGAGGATCCCGGCACCGCCGGCCGTCGGCGCCGCGACGATCACGCCCATCGCGGCATTCACCTCCTGGACGGCGAGGGCACGTGCGAGGACCTCGCGAAAGGGCGTCCCCGAGAGCGGGCCGGGTGGACCGCGACGCAGCTTGGCGGCGTCCCCGCCGACGAGCCCGGACGCCGACCGCATCTCGCCCGTGAGGCCGTCGGCGACCGCGCCGCGCATCACCGCGAGCGCCCGCGCCAGCACGCCGCGAATCTCCTCGACCGGCCGCCCGTGATCCCGCGACTCCGATGCGAGGGCCACCACCGCCAAGGTCGTGCCGCCCGCCTCGGCGTCGGCGATCGCGTCCGCGAGGGCGCGATACACGGTTAGCCGGTCACCTTGTCGAGCGCCCGGACGCGCCGGACCCACCCGAGGCCGCGAATCTGATCGCAGAGCACGAGCGGCACCGCCTCATCCGTCTCCACCACCATGAAGGCATCGCCGCCCCGTTCCTTCCGCGACAGCCTGAGCGTGGCGATGTTGATCGACGCGTCGGCCAGCAGCTGCGCGATCCGCGCGATCGAGCCGCGCCGGTCCTCGGCCGTCAGCACGAGGGTGTACAGGCTGCCCGTGATCTCCACCTCGTAGCCGTCGATCTCCGTCAGCCGGACGCGGCCGGCGCCAAGCGACGACCCGACGACGACGACGTGCTCCGTGCCGCGGGTGAGCGTCATCCGCACGGTGTTGGGGTGTACCTCGCCCTCCATGGTCGTCTTCTCGAAGCGATACGGGAGGCCGTCGCGCTCGGCGATCTCGAGCGCGTCGCGGAGCCGATCGTCGTCCGGTCGAAAGCCGAGCAGGCCGCCGGTCAGCGCCTTGTCCGTGCCGTGCCCTTCGCCGGTGCGCGCAAACGACCCGTGGAGCTCCAGCACCGCGACGTCCGGCGTGCCCCCGACGAGTCCGCGCGCGAGCAGGGCCAGGCGGCAGGCGCCGGCGGTGTGCGAGGACGACGGCCCGACCATGACCGGGCCGATGATGTCCAGCAGCGAGACCACGCCTACCCGGCCTTGCGTCGCGCGGTCGCGCGGCGCGTGAGCAGCGGCCGCAGATAGCGTCCCGTGTACGACGCCTCGACGGCGGCGACCGCCTCGGGCGTGCCTTCGGCGACGATCGTGCCGCCCCCCGAGCCGCCTTCCGGCCCGAGATCGATCACCCAGTCCGCCGTCTTGATCACGTCGAGATTGTGCTCGATGACGAGCACCGTGTTCCCGCGATCGACCAGCCGGTGGAGGACATCGAGCAGCATGCGCACGTCCTCGAAGTGCAGGCCCGTGGTCGGCTCATCGAGGATGTAGAGCGTGCGGCCCGTATCGCGCTTCGACAACTCGGTCGCGAGCTTCACCCGCTGCGCCTCGCCTCCCGAGAGCGTCGTCGCGCTCTGCCCGAGGTGGATGTAGCCGAGGCCCACGTCGCGCAGCGTCTCCAGCTTCTGGCTGATGCGCGGCTGATGCTCGAAGAAGCCGCACCCATCCTCGACCGTGAGGTCGAGCACCTCGGCGATCGTCAGCCCGCGGAACCGCACCTCGAGCGTCTCGCGATTGAAGCGCTTGCCCTGGCAGACGTCGCACGGCACGAAGACGTCGGGCAGGAAGTGCATCTCGATCTTGACGAGGCCATCGCCCTGGCACGCCTCGCAGCGGCCGCCCTTCACGTTGAACGAGAAGCGTCCCGGCCCGTAGCCGCGGATCTTCGCCTCCGGCATCTCGGCGAAGAGCTCGCGGATCGGGGTGAAGAGCCCCGTGTACGTCGCCGGATTCGACCGCGGCGTGCGGCCGATCGGGCTCTGATCGATGTCGATCACCTTGTCGAGGTGCTCGAGTCCCGTGATCCGCTCGTGCGCGCCCGGGAGGACGCGCGCCCGATAGAAGTGCCGCGCCAGCGCGCGGTGCAGAATGTCCTCGATCAGGGAGGACTTGCCGGACCCCGAGACGCCGGTGACGGCGACGAAGCACCCGAGCGGGATGTCGACGGACACGTCGCGCAAATTGTGCTCCCGCGCGCCGACGATCCCGATCGTCCGGGCAGGATCCGGCGGCCGGCGCGTCGCCGGAACGGCGATCGTCGCCTTGCCCGTCAGATAGCGCCCCGTGATCGAGTCGGGGTTGGCCATCACCTCGGCGACCGTCCCTTCGGCGACGACGAGGCCGCCGTGCTTGCCGGCCCCCGGCCCGAGATCGATCAGGTAGTCCGCGGCGCGCATCGTCTCCTCGTCGTGCTCGACGACGATCACCGTATTGCCGAGATCGCGCAGCCGGGCGAGGGTCGTCAGCAATCGCGCGTTGTCGCGCTGATGCAGGCCGATCGATGGCTCGTCGAGGACGTACAGCACGCCGACCAGACGCGAGCCGATCTGCGTCGCGAGGCGGATGCGCTGCGCCTCACCGCCGGAGAGCGACTCGGCGGGGCGGTCGAGCGTCAGGTACTCGAGCCCGACGTCGACGAGAAAGCGGAGCCGCTCCCGCACCTCCTTGAGGATCGGACCGGCGATGTCGGGGTCGAGTCCCGTCAGCGCATCGAAGAACGCGCGTGCATCCGCGACCGACATCTCCACGACGTCGCCGATGTTGCGGCCGGTGATCGTCACCGCCAGCGACTCCGGCTTGAGGCGGCGCCCCCCGCAGGCGGAGCACGGGACGGCGATCATGTACTGCTGCAGGTCGAGGCGCAGCCCGTCCGATTCGGTCTCGTCGTGCCGCCGCTGCACGTTGGCCAGGATCCCTTCCCACTTCGCGGCGTCGCCGACCGCGGCGCCATGGAGCAGGACGTGGCGGACCGCCGCCGGCAGCTGCCCCCAGGGGAGATTCAGATCGAACTTGAACCGCCTGGCGAGTCCCGGCAGGATCACCTTCCGGAGGTAGCCGTCCGGCTCCCCCCATGGCAGGATCACGCCCTCGAGAATCGAGATGCTCGGATCGCCGAGCACCAGCGTCTCGCTCACCTCGCGTCGCGTCCCGAGTCCGCTGCAGGCCGGGCACGCGCCGAACGGCGAGTTGAACGAGAAGTGCCGCGGCTCCAGCTCCGGCATCGAGATCCCGCACGTCGGACAGCCGTACTTCTCGGAGAAGAGCGCCGCCTCGCCGCCCGCGCGCGTCACCTCCACCAGTCCGTCGGCAAGCCGGAGGGCCGTCTCGAGCGAGTCGGCGAGCCGCGCACGATCCTCGGCGCGCACCACGAGCCGGTCGACGAGGACCGAGACGGTGTGGTTCTGGCGCCGATTCAGCTTGGGCGGCGAGGAGAGCTCGACGAGGTCGCCGTCGACGTAGGCGCGGATGTAGCCCTGCTTGCGGGCCGACTCGAAGAGCTCGCGAAACTCTCCCTTGCGGCCACGGACGAGCGGAGCGAGCACCTCGATCCGGGTGCCGGCGGGCCAGCCGAGCACGCTGTCGGCGATCTGGCCCGCGCTCTGCCGCTGGACCGGCCGGCCACACGTCGCGCAGTGCGGCGTCCCGACCCGGGCGTAGAGGAGGCGGAGATAATCGTAGATCTCGGTGACCGTGCCGACGGTCGAGCGGGGATTGTGGCCCGCGCTTTTCTGCTCGATGGCGATCGCCGGCGAGAGCCCGTCGATCGCGTCGACGTCCGGCTTCTCCATTAGCCCGAGGAACTGGCGGGCGTAGGCCGACAGCGACTCGACATAGCGCCGCTGGCCTTCGGCGTAGATGGTGTCGAAGGCGAGGGATGATTTCCCGGAGCCGGAGAGTCCGGTAATGACGGTCAGCCGGTCCCGCGGAATCGTGACGTCGATATTCCGGAGGTTGTGCTCGCGCGCCCCCCGGATCACCAACGATTCATCTGGCATAAGCCGGGAAAGGTCGCGCCGGCGGTCGCTCAATGGTAGGGGCGCCCGTCCGGGGCGCGCACCGTCGCTCTTACATTCCGGCCGTTCCGTCGTCCTTTCTGCGAGGCCTTTTCGATGCCCAACACCGACGCCGTCGTCGTGATGACCACCGTGGCCACTCCCGACGAAGCCGTGACACTCGTGCGCGCCCTTCTCGACCGTCGTCTCGTGGCCTGCGGAACGATCCTGCCCTCCGCACGCTCGCTCTACCGCTGGCAGGGCAAGGTGTCCGACGAATCCGAAACCGTGGTGCTGTTGAAGACGCAGGCGGCTCGCCTGACACAGCTCGGCGACGCGTTCGCCGAGCTCCACCCGTACAAGGTGCCCGAGATGCTCGCGCTCCCGGTGTCGGAGGGGAGCGAGGCATATCTGGCATGGATCAGCCGGGAAACGTCCCTGGCGCTGGCGTGACGACGATGCGCGACGACGAACCGCGGCCCGGATCCGAGGCGCCGGCCCCGACGGGCGCGCCGAGCCAGGCGCCGGAGACCGCCGAGGCGGACGCACGGGCCGCGGCAGACGCCGCCGCGCTCGCGGCGGCCCAGGGCGCCCAGGCGGATCAGGCCGCCGCGCGCGCGGCGGACGCGAAGGCGACGATGGACGCCACGGACGCGCGGCAGCGATCGGCCGATGCGGAGGCGCTGGTCGATCGCGGTCATGAGCTCTGCCGGAAGGCGCGCTGGCGCGACGCGATCGAGCCGCTCAAGCGCGCCACGGAGCTGGACCCGCAGGCAGGGATGGCATTCTACCAGCTCGGCGACGCGTACAATCACATCGATCAGCTGGCCGCCGCGCTCGCGGCGTTCGAGTCGGCGAGTCGGCTGCTGCCGGACAACTGGCGGGCGCTGCAGGGGGTCGGGATCGTGCTCGACCGGATGCGGCGCCCACAGGAAGCGACGGCCGCCTATCAGAAGGCGCGAGATGCCCATCGACGCTAGCTGCCCCGCTCGCGGTGGCGCGCGCCGGCGCGGCGTGAGCCGGACGGTGATCCTCTGCTCGGTCGTGGCGCTCTGGACCGGCGGGCTGGTCGCGATGGCCCGGCGCGAGGCCGCCGATCGGACCGATCCGAAGCGCCTCGCGGCCGCGGGCGCGCTCGTCACGCCGAGGGACGTGTATTACCGCGTCGTGCAGAACGGCGCGCAGGTCGGGTTCGCCGCCTCGCGGCTCGACACCGCCGACGGCGGGTTCATGCTGAGCGATTACCTGATGGCGGATCGCAAGGTCCCGCGACCCGGATCGTCCGGCAACGTGGTGGCGTTCAACCGCACGACGCTGTCGAGTCGCGTCTGGCTGACCCGCGCGTTCGCCCTCCGCCGCTACGTCGTCACGAGCGACACCGGTGCCGGCGCGACGCAGATCCAGGTCGACCCGATCGGCGACTCCGCGCTGCAGATCGTGACGACGCCACCGAAGCGCGAGGGGCCGCCGACGACCCGCGTCGTCCAGGGGACGCCGCTCACGATCGCGCCGACGCTCCTGCCGCTGGCGCTGGCCCTCGGCGGCACGCCGCTCCGCGTGGGCACGCATACCGAGCTGCCGGAGCTCGATCCGGTCGATGGACCGCGGCGCGTGACGCTGTCGGTCGCGGCCGAGTCGCTCTTCGTGCTGCCGGACAGCGCGGTGAAGGACACGGCGACGCGCCTCTGGGTGCCGTATTCCACCGACACGCTGCGTGCGTGGCGGGTGACGCCGAGCGCGCCGGTGATCGGGGGGACCCCGCTCGTCGCGTGGATCGACGACGAGGGTCGGACGGTCGCCGCCGCGTTTGCGATTCCGGCCGCGGGCCCGGTGACGCTGCAGCGCACGGTGTACGAGCTCGCGCACGAGAACTGGATCGGAAAGTTCATCTTCTTCCGCAAAGTGGACGCGCCATGATCGAACTGATCGGACTGACCAAGCGCTACGGATCGTTCACGGCCGTGAACGGCGTCGATCTCACGGTGCCGCGCGGCGAACTCTTCGGCTTTCTCGGTCCAAACGGCGCCGGGAAGACGACGACGATGCGCATGATCGCGGGGATTCTGCGGCCGACGGCCGGGACGGTGCGGATCGCCGGTATCGACCTCGCGACCGACCCGGTCGGGGCGAAGAGCGTGCTCGGCTTCATCCCGGACCGACCGTTCATCTACGAGAAGCTGACCGGCGCCGAGTTTCTGCGGTTCGTCGCCGGCCTCTTCGGGCAGGACGGGCCGTCCGTCGAGCGCCGCTCGCGCGAGTTGCTGGCCGTCTTCGACCTCGAGGACTGGCGGGACGAGCTCGTGGAGAGCTACAGCCACGGCATGCGCCAGAAGCTGATCATCGCCAGCGCCTTCGTCCATCGCCCCGACGTGATCGTCGTCGACGAGCCGATGGTCGGCCTCGATCCGCGCGCCGCCCGGACGCTGAAGGATCTCTTCCGCGAGTACACGCATCGCGGTCACACGATCATGATGTCGACGCACACCCTCGAGGTCGCGGAAACGATGTGCGACCGGATCGCGATCATGCACGGCGGGCGGATTCGCGCCTGCGGCACGATGGACGAACTGCGCGCCGACGCCGTCGCCGGCGCCGAGGGCCTCGAGACGATCTTCCTGCGGCTGACCGGCGACCGCGCGGTCCGCGAGCTGCTCGGCGTGCTCGACGCGTGAGCACCTCGGGCGAGGTTCTCGACGCACTCGACGGGTCGGCGCCGGCGTCCCCGCCGCGGGTCGCGACGCCCCTGTTCGCGCAGGTGCGCCTCCTCCTTTCGCCGAAGTGGCTGACGTTCCGCGCGCGGGTGCGACGGGGCGAGCGCGGGCACCGCGCGCGCAGCGTCGCGCTGCTCCTGCTGGGCGCCGCGTTCTGGGCCGGGATCTTCGTCCTGATCGACAAGCTCCTCGCGTACTTCAAGGGCGTGCCGGAGATCGGCCCGCTGCTCGCCGGCAAGGTCCTCGGGACGCTGCTCGTCGGCTTCTTCTCGATCCTGATGCTGTCGAACGTCGTGTCGGCGCTGTCGTCCTTCTTTCTGGCCCGTGACCTCGATCTCGCGGCCGCGGCCCCAGCCGACTGGCTCGCCGTCTACACCGCGAAGCTGGTCGAGACGGCGATCGCCTCGAGCTGGATGGTCGGGCTGATGGCGGTGCCGATCCTCGCCGCCTATGGCGTCGTCTTCGGGGGTGGCCCGCTCTTTCCACTGATCGCGCTGGCCGCGATCATCCCATACTTCATCCTGCCCGCGGTGCTCGGGAGCGCGCTCACGCTGCTCCTCGTCAATGTCTTCCCCGCCCGGCGGACGCGCGACATTCTCAGCGTGATCGCGATCTTCGCCGCCGCGGGCGTCGTGCTGATGATCCGCCTGATGCGCCCCGAGCGCCTCGCGCGCCCGGAGGGGTTCCGGTCGCTGGTGGAGTTCGTCGCCGTCCTGAAGGCGCCGGCCTCGCCGTGGCTGCCCAGCGAGTGGTCGCAGCACGCGATCATGTCGTGGCTGCAGGGCCCCGTCGACCCGCTGCCCTTCTATCTCCTCTGGTCGACGGCCGCCGCCGCCGTCGCCCTCGGCGCCGCGCTGCACTATCGCCTGTACCCGCTGGGCTTCAGCAAGGCGCAGGAGAGCAGCCGGACGATCGCAAGCGCGGGCGGCCTGTCGGCGATCGCGCGCGCCGTCCTCGGTCGACTCAGCGTGCGCCGCCGCGAACTGGTCCTCAAGGAACTGCGCGTCTTCTTCCGCGACACGACGCAGTGGTCGCAGCTGATCCTGCTCGCCGTGCTCCTCGTCGTCTATGTCTTCAACATCAAGTTCCTGCCGATCACCGACACGTCGGTCGGCGTCCTGCTGCGCAACCTGATCCCGTTCGTGAACCTGCTGGTCGCCGGCTTCGTCCTCGCGTCGATCGCCGCGCGCTTCATCTTCCCGGGCGTGAGTCTCGAGGGACGCACCTTCTGGCTGCTGCGCGCGAGTCCGCTCGATGTCGGCGACCTGCTGTGGGCGAAATACTGGGTGGGGACCCTGCCGCTGCTCGTGCTCGCGCTCCTGATCGTGAGCGTGACCGACGCCCTCCTGCACGTCGACGCGTTCATCCTCGGGGTGTCGGTCACCACGATCCTGCTCATGACCCTGGCGCTGGCCGCGATGGCGCTCTGCTTCGGGACGATCTTCCCGCAGTTCGAGACCGAGAACGCGGCCCAGATCCCGACCTCGTTCGGTGGCCTCGTCTTCATGATGAGCGCCGTCGTCGTCATCGGCGCGGTCGTCTTCTTCGAGGCGCGTCCGGTGTACAACTACCTGAGCGCGCGGATGTACGCGCTGGCGGGGACCGCGCCGCAGCGGCCCAGGCCCTCGGGGAGCGTGGCCGACATGGTGATCGGGTTCGGGCTCGCCGGGACTGTCTGCGTGGCAGCGACCGTGATCCCGCTCAAGCTGGCGTTCAGGCGCCTCGCGCTGATCGAACGCGCCTAGGG
>Ga0209611_10007430_pt1 | contig 17564 bp, 19 predicted proteins | sample S1TSphgellanicum_3_FD_187693 | JGI IMG/M metagenome (GOLD analysis project Ga0209611, IMG submission 187693) | Host-associated microbial communities from peat moss isolated from Minnesota, USA - S1T2_Fc - Sphagnum magellanicum MG (SPAdes) (version 2) | ecosystem: Host-associated > Plants > Peat...
ACCGCGGCATGTAGCCTTCGTTCCAATCGGTGCCGTACGCGAGCGCGATCGCGGCGATCGCGAGTACGCCGCTGCCGGCGAACCAGAGATCGTACTTGAACGCGAAGGCACAGAAAATCAGGACGCCCATCGCGGCGAAGAGCGAGAGCGAGCCGTAGAGGTTGGTGAGCGGCCAGATGCCGGTCATCCACCAACGCGTCCCGAGTTCCGCGAACGCCGTCACGCCGCCGAGCACCGCGAGCACCGAGCCGAGCCGCTTGAACGCGATCGTGCGCGTCAGCAGATAGCCCAGCAGCACCAGCGTTCCCGCCGCGAACGACGCGATCGCGACCTCGAGCAAGACCTGGTCGATGAGTTGGCGGGTCGGATCGAGCATCGGAGACCTCCTACGCCGCGGCCGGCGTTCGTCGCAGGGCGTTCACGAGTTCCGCGAAGCGCTCTTCGTAAATATCATAGCCCTTGACCGTGGTAGCGGCAATTCCAACGCGAACCGTGCCGTCGGCCTGGGGTTCCGTGCGGACGTAGAGCCGCGCCGGCAAGAAGTAGAACGAGATGCATAGCCCGGCGACGAGCACGAACGCGCCGATCCCGACGATCGGGATGCCGGGGTCGTGCCGGTACTGGAAACCGGAGTAGAGGATGTAGCGGGTCGCTGCGAGCCGGAACCCGTCGCCGAGATCGAGGCTCGATCCGAGCGGAATCATCGAGCGGCCGAGCAGTTGGTCGCCGTCGAAGGCGTTGATGACGACGCCCGGATCGTTCGGTCGCGGGTCGCGGCCCGCGCCGCCGGTCTTGCGGTCGATCGTGCCGATGAACTGCGCGTACTGAATCGCGTGCGTCGTATCGATTTGGAACGCTTCGCCCTCGCGCAGCGGCTGCGCCGGCGAAGTCGGCAGCGGTTTGCCGTCCTTCGTGAGCGAGAACGCGATCGCGAAGCCGTAGGTCGATTGGTAGTAGAGCGTGCCGTCCACATCGAGCGGATGATTCACCCGGATGACGGCGTCGTAGGGCTTGCCGCCCTTCGGCGTCACGGTCACCTGCGAGACGTAGTCGAGGGGCTGATACGTCGTTCCGGCTTTCGTTTGGATCGGATCGATGCGATAGGCGAACGAGTTGAGTTTGATCGTCGTCCCGTTTTGCGGGATCGTCGCGGAATCGCCCGAGACGATCGCGGTCGTGCCGGAGTAGCCGCCCGCCCAGTACATCGTCGTGCCGATCGCGATCACGATGAAACCGACGTGCGCGACGAGCACGCCGCGCCGCGCCCAGTTGTGCTTGTCGATAAACGTCCACTCGTCGCCGCCGAACTCGCGCTTGCGGATCGCCCAGCCGTGGCTTGCGAAGTACGCGGCGATGCGCTCGCGCACGGACGGTTCGTCGCCGGGGATCGAGACGAACGCGTGCAGCGGCATCACGTCGATCTTCACCGGGCGCAGCGCCGGCATGCGGCGCGGGATGACGCTGCGGAACGTCGCGAACGTCATCGTCGAGACGATCAGCCCGATCATCCCGACGTAGGCCGGCGAATGATAGATGTTGTCGAGATGCAGCCGCAGCACGAGTCGCGCCAGCGGCGCCGGATAACTCGTGAAATAGACGGTCGGGTCTTTCTGCTGATCGACGATCACGCCGATCGTGGTCATCACGCCCCAAATCGCCAACAATAGCATCCCGAACCAAAAGTCCGAGAGCAGATTCAGCAGATCGGAAACCGTCGCACGCAGCGCGTTCGGTTTGCGGGAATTCTCCGCTACGGTGGTCATCGTTACGGTGTCATCCTGAGCCTGTCGAAGGATGGGCCTGATAAAACAATGCCAGCCCCGGCCACGATCGTGGCGTAGCGCGCCACCGGGCTGCCAGGCCCATCCTTCGACAAGGCTCAGGATGACATACAAGGCTCAGGATGACATGGCGGCTACGCACGCGTTTGATGAGATGGTGGCTATGTACTTCATCGATGAAACTCACGATGCCAGCGCCTCTTTCTTCCACGAACGTTCCAACACGAGGATGATCCAGATGGAGGCTTCGTAGAGTACGTACATCGGCGTTGCAAGCATCATCATCGTGATCGGTGATGCGTCGGGGGCGGCGATACCGCTGAGTAAGAGAATGCCCATCGCCGCGTAGCGCCGGTACTTGCGCAAGAGCGGCACGTTGATGAGGCCGATGCGCGCGAGCAGCACCATCACGACCGGTGTCTGGAAGATCACCGCGAAGGCTAGCAACAAGATCAGGATCAGGTTTATCGTCGATTCGATCCCGTAGGTCGGTTCGGCGACTTGGTCCGTGATGGCAAGCAGCGCACGCGTAACGCGCGGCAACACCAGAAAATGCGCGAACGCGATCCCAGCGAGTCCTAGCAGCAGCGACGGCGCAACGTAGGCATACACGAGATTGCGCGTGCGCGGATGGAACGCCGGCACGATGAACATCCAGATCTGGAAGAGGATCACCGGCAGCCCGAGCACGATCGCGCCGTAGAGCGAGAACTTGAACTCGGTGATGATGACGTCGGCCGGGCCGAACGCGTGCAGCGTCGTGTGCGGAAAATACAGATGCGTCAGCCACGGGATGACGTACTGCGAGGGCCAGAACAAGACGATCGCGAGCGCAGCGACCGTGGAGAGCGCGATGATCAGCCGGTTCCGGAGCTCCCGCAGGTGCTCCGTGAACGACATCTCTTTCTGGTCCCACTCCGGTCCCGGCTCACGGGCGTCGACGGGCGGCCGCTCCGCGAGCATTCGGACCTAGGTGGTGCTGGTCGTGGTGGTGGGCGCTACCGGCGTGCCGTCTTGTTGCGTCGCGTGCACGGTCGTCGCTTGTTCTTCGGCGCGGCGGCGCGCGTCTTCGCGAACCTTCTCCGCGGCGATATCGGCCTCGGCTTGCCCGACCATAAATTCTTTCTTGGCTTGGCCCGCGCTGCGCGCGAGTTTCGGGAGCTTGTCCGCGCCGAAGAGCAAGATCGCGGCGCCGACGACGAGCGCGATCTCCCACGGGTTTCCGAAGAAGGCGAGGACGGGGAAGAAGTGCAGTTCCATAGATGTTCCTTTGCTTACGCCAGCAGGGCGTCCGCGATTGCAACGAATTCGGCGCGGGCGGGGAGGTTCCCGAGCGGCGCCAGGGCCGCCTTCGCGCGCCCGACGTAGTCGGCGATCGCCGTCCGGGTTGCCGTGAGGCCGCCCTGGGTCCCGATCGCGGCGACGATTGCGGCGACCCGCTCCGGCGACTCGTCGGTCCCCTCATAATAACGTTCGAGATCGGTCCGAAAATCCCGATCCGCCCCGCCCAGGGCAAAAACGACCGGAATTGTCATCTTCTTCTCACGCAGGTCGTTTCCGACGGGTTTCCCCACCGTCGCTTCGTCGGCGGTCATATCGAGATAGTCGTCCTGCATTTGAAACGCGATACCGTAGGCATACCCAAAGCTGCGCACGGCCGTCACCACATCGGGCGGCGCACCGCCCGCGATCGCCCCGCAGGCCGCCGAGGCGGCGAAGAGGCTGGCCGTCTTCTTGCCGGCGATCTCGACGTAGCCATCGACGCCCAGGTCGAGATTTCCGAGCGCTTTGAATTGCAGCACCTCGCCGTCCGTGATGTCGGCGAGCGTGGCGCTGAGGATGTGCGGGATCGGGTGCCCGTGGTCAGCGGTGACGTTCTTGAAGATCCAGGCAAAGAGGTAGTCGCCCGCCAGCACGCTGATGCGGTTCCCGAAATCGACGGCCGTGGCGTTGACGCCGCGCCGCGTCGTCGCGTTGTCGACGACGTCGTCGTGGATGAGCGTCGCGACGTGGATCAGCTCCATGAACGCCGCGAGCTGCAGATGATCGCTCGCGTTCTGTCCGGCGGCTTCCGCGGCAAGCAGCGTGAAGCGCGGCCGGATCCGCTTGCCGCCGGCCGCGAGCATCCGGCTCACGGCCTCGGTGATCAGCGGGTTGCTGGTGTCGAAACGGTTGCGGAAGTAATCTTCGATCAGCGCGTAGAGATCGCGGCGCGGCGCCTGGGGTTGAATCACGGGGCCGTCCCGACGTGGATGGCGATCGCGCCGCCCGCCAGCCGCACGTAGCGAACGTCGTCGAATCCGGCGGTGCGGAAACGCTGCGCCAGCCCGTCGGCATCGGGGAAGTTCGTCAGCGAGTTCGGCAAGTATGTGTACGCCGCGCGCGAGCCGCCGACGAGGCCGCCGATCAGCGGAACGAGGCCGTAGAAATAGAGGTTGAAGGCGCGCCGGAAGAGCGGGTTCGGCGCCTTCGACACATCGAGGTTCACGAACCGCGCGCCCGGCCGCAGGACGCGCCGGACCTCGCGCAGCGTATCGACGATGTCGACGACGTTGCGCATCGAGAACCCCATCGTCGCGCCGTCGAAGGTCTGCGCGGCGAACGGCAGCGCCATCACGTCGGCTTCCATGAACTGCGTTTGCCCGCGCGGATCTTCGCGCCGCGCGCGGTCGCGCGCGCCGGCGAGCATCGGCGCGCAGAAGTCGGCGCCCGTGATCGTCAGCCCCGGTTGCGTGCGCGCCAGATGGAACGCGAGATCGCCCGTGCCGCAACAGAGATCGAGGATCGTGCCGTCCGGCGGCGCGGCGAGTTCCGCGACGGCGCGGCGGCGCCACGCCTCGTCGACGCCGGCGGTCAGCAGTTTGTTCGTCGCGTCGTAACGCGGGGCGATCGCCGCGAACATCTCGCGGACGTAGAGGGCTTTATCCATGTCGTCGGTGCGACCGGGGGGGTTCGCCGTCCCCCGGCCCCTTTCTTTGACCCGTCCCGGTCGTGATCGGTGCCATGCCATGATTACCGTGATCGATGCCCGGGAATTCGTCCGTGCCGTTGCCGCCGCGCACCGGATTGCCTTCTCAGCCTACCATCTGACGCCGGGCGGCCCGGTACGGGCTGCCTTAATCGACGCCGCGAAACGCGGCGCGGATGTAGGGATTCGCCTGGAGGCGAATCCCTACGGTAGCGAGGGTGCGCAGCAGGGACGCGATAATGCGGATACCGTGGCGGCGGTGAACGTGGCCGGAGGGCACGCGCAGTTGGTCGGGGGGCCTGGGGAAGCGGCTTGGCATATGAAGGCGGCGGTCGTGGACGGGGTCGCCTACCTTGACGACCGGAACTGGGCGGCCGACGGCAAGGAGACGATCCTGCGCGATACCGACCCCGACGACGTAGCCGCCGTCGCGCGGACCCTTGCGGGAAGCCCGGCGCGCGACGGCCATCTGCGAACCACCAAGCACGATGCGGTCACGCTCGAGAGCGAGGTGATCCGGCGCGCGGGCGACGCTCCCGTCGCCGTCGAGACCGAGTCGTTCGGCCTGGGCGCGATCTATGCGGATCTGCTGCATCGCGCGCAAGCGCATCAACCGACGCGCCTCCTCGTTTCGAACCTTGAGCTCGCCGAGCCGACGGCGGATCGCGAACGGCGGGCACTCGAACGCCTCGCTGCGGCCGGGGTCGCGGTCCGGGCGGTGGGAAACGACGAGAAGATCGCTGTCGCAGGGGGCGACGCGTGGGTCGGCTCCGCGAACGCAACGTACGCAAACGGACCGGCCGGCGCGCAAATCGATTGGGGACTCGCGACGCGCGTCCCGGCGCTGGTCGCAGCCCTGCGCGCGGCGTTCGAGCGAAACTGGGACGCTGCTGCACCCGTTGCGGGAGATGGAAAGGAACCTGTGATCGAGCCCGGTTTATGAGCAGGCATCCGGCGGGTAAATTTTCATCGATGGTACAGGGAGACGCCGGGGGCCGACGTGTTCTGTCGGACGTTGAAGCCTTCAATCACGCGGTAGCGCTGGACTCGCACGCGGTGGTGCGCGAGCTCGTCGACGTTCTCGGCCTCACGGCGGTCGCCGTGCTCGGCGATGTCGGCGAAACGCGCTCGGTACAACGCTGGATGGACGATCGCGAACCGCGGCGTGCCAACGAATTGCGCTTTGCGCTGCAGCTCGCGCTGATGCTTACCAGCCGCGCCGATGCGGCGATCGCGCGCTCGTGGTTTGCGGCGACGAATCCGCAGCTGGGCGACCGCGCGCCGATCTTCATGCTGCGCGACCGGCCGCTGCGCGATATCGAGGGACCGCTGCTCGAAGCGGCGCGTTCGTTCGCCGGGCGGCTCTGACCGGGTCGTTTTCCAGCCGCATTTCGCTCGCGGAACCGGCCCGCAGGCCAACTTGAACGCCGGCGGCCATCGGCGTAACCTTGAGGACACCAAACGTTGTCCTGAGAGTTGATCCATGATCTCGAATTTCCATAACCATGCCGCCGGAGCGCTCGTTCACGAACGTCTCCCGGACGCGGATGTCTTGCACGTCGTCGGCGAGGCCGATCTCTCGACGGCGGCCGAGTTCGAAGCGGCCTGCGTGGCCTCGGCGCGCCAGCAGCGCGATCTCGTCATCGATCTGTGGGACTGCACGTATCTCGATTCGTCGATTCTCGCCGTCATCGTCCGGCTGCACAAGCGATTCGCGCCGCACTTCTCGATCGTCCTCAATTCGAGCGGCATCGTGCATCGCATCATGAAGATCAGCGGACTCGATACGCTCTTGCCGCTGCGCAGCGAGCGGCTCGCCGAAGCCGGCTAGACGCGGTGCAGCAGCGGGCTCGCGACGAGCCCGTTGAGGATGAATTGCACGGCCAGCGCGGCGAGGATGATGCCGAGCAGCCGCGTGACGACGTGAATTCCGGTCGTGCCGACGAGCCGTAAGAGCAGCGTCGAACCGCGCATGCAGAGCCAGGTGACCACGAGCGCCGCGACATACGCCGCGGTCACGATCGCCAGCCGGCCGCCGTTCCCATGGCCCAAATTCACCAGCAGCAAGACGGTCGCGATCGTACCGGGTCCGGCGATCATCGGCACGGCGAGGGGAAAGACGGCCGGATTCTCGAGCATCTGCGCTTCGCGCTCTTCCTCGCTCGTCGCCTTCGTGCCGGACTGACGCGCGAAGAGCATGTCGATTGCGATCAGCAAGAGCAGGATGCCGCCGGCGATCGTGAACGCGGGCAGCGTGATCCCGAGGTACGTGAGGATCGCGTGGCCGAGGACACCCATGAAGAGCATGATCCCGGCCGCGATGAGGACCGCCCGATCGACGATCGCGCGGCGGGCCGGCGCCGGCGCGCTCGCGGTGACCGTGAGGCTCAGCGGAATCATTCCGACCGGATCGATGATGGTGAACGCCGTCGCGAACGCGGTTGCCGCGAAGCGCCAGTCGATCACGGTGCGAGTCCGAACAGCGCGTGCGCGTTGCGCGTCGTCGCGGCGTTGACCGCGTCGACGCTGCAATCGAGCACGCGCGCGACCACGGCCGCCGTGTCGGCGACGTAGGCGGGTTCGTTGCGCTTGCCGCGATGCGGAATCGGCGCGAGATAGGGGCAATCCGTCTCGAGCACGAGCGCATCGAGCCCGACGGCCCGCACCGCTTCGCGTAGCGGCTCGGCCGTCTTGAACGTGACGACGCCGCCGATCCCGAGCCGCATGCCGAATTCATTCACGAACGTGTGCGCTTGCGCGGCCGTGCCGGTGAAGCAGTGGATCACGCCGCGTTGCGCCGCGGGGTCCCAGCGCTCGCGTAAGATCGCGACGAAGTCGTCGTACGCGTCGCGTTGGTGGAACACGACCGGCAGCGCGCGCTCGCGCGCGTAGTCGAGTTGCGCGCGCAGCACGCGCGCCTGCGCGTCGTGCGGGCTATGATCGTAATAATAATCGAGCCCGGTCTCGCCGACGGCGACGACGCGCTCGGGCGCTTGCGCGCGCAGCGCGTCGAACGCGGCCGCGATGTCGCCGGGCGCCGCGCCTGCCTCGTGCGGGTGGATGCCGATCGTTGCGAGCAGATCGTGCATCACAGCCGTCTCCAAGGCCCGGCGGCTATCGTCGAGGTCGCAGCCGACCGTCACGATACGTTCGACGCCTGCTTCCCTCGCTCGCGCGAGGACCGCGTCCCGGTCGTCGTCATATCCCCGGTCGTGGACATGGGCGTGCGTATCGATCATGACGAAGCCGTCCGTTCAAGCCGACCGATGATCTCCACTTCTTGGCAGCCCCGCACGCGGCGCGTTCTCATCGCCGCGCTCATCCTGTCCGTGCTGATCCACCTGTTCGGCGGCGCGCTTTATGATTACGGCCGGCATCTGCTGCTCGCGGCGCATCTCCTGCGCGAGCCGATCCCGAAGAAAGATCCAAACGAATTCGTTGCGACCTCAGACGTGATCCACATCGAAAAGCGAGCCGTTCCGCGCCGGACGAGCCCGCAGCGTCCCGCGCCGCAGCGGCATCCGCAGAGCCCCCCGGAGCCGCAGCTCGATCCGAAAGTGCCGCTCTTGCCGGTGCCGAAGCTCGATCCGGAGAAACCCGTCGCGCGCGCCGAGACGCCGCGCCCGATCGAAACGCTGCGGCCCGAGCTCTCGCACGAGACGAAGAAACCTGCGCCGCGCCTCGTTGCGGAGAAGACCGGCGGTCTCCCCGACGCGACACCTCCACCGAACCCCGAAACGGTCGAGCGCACGAATCCGGCACGGACCGCGGCAAAACCGTCCACGCGCACGTCGAACCCCGTGCTCAGTCCGAAGCAGATCGCGTCGCTCGAATCGCAATTCGAGAAAACGATCCAGTCCTCGCGCGAGGATTTGCCGTCGGTCGTCGATGCAGCGAAAGAACCGGTCGGCGCACCGAAGCACGTTACCATGAATTTCGAGGGCATTCATTCGGATTTGCACCGCGGGCAAGGCATCATGGAACCGGTGAACGGTCCGTTTCGCCTGCGTGGCGGCTACGTCGCGTACGTGATGCGGTACACGTACATGTATCCTGATGGACGTATCGAGAGCGACGTGGTTCCCTGGACGTTCGTCTATCCGATATCGAACGACCCGGTCGGCCGCCACGACCGCTATCTCGACATGCAACTGCCGCCGCCGGGCTTCCGCCCCTCGCCGGCCCGCCCGCTCAAACCGAAGGAAGAAGAGGCCTATGAGGCTGCGCAGTCCCAGCAGAGTGCAATCGCGCCGGCACGATGATCTCGACTCGCTGGCGCCCCGATACGCGGCGATTGCTGATCGCCGGTCTGGTTCTCTCCGTACTGCTGCATCTCTTCGGCGGCTGGCTGTGGTCGCGTTTGCGGCAGACGCCGATCATGATCACGCTCGGCGGTGAGATCGAAGCAAAGCACAAGGAAGCCGACGTGGCGCAGCCCGAGCCCATCATGCTGGAGAAAGCGCCGCCGAAGGTGTCGGCCAAGGTTGCGCCGCCGCCGCGCGCACATTTCGCCGAGCTCAAGCCGATCGCGCACGCGCTCGCGCCGCGACCGGTCGTCCATCCACCAACGGAGATGGTTCACCTCGTCGCGCATGCGCGGAACGCACAGCCCGTCGCGCGCAGCGGAGGGCTGCCCCAGAACGTGCCGCAGCCGCACGCGCAGACCGCGGAGCGTCCGTCGCCCCATCGGGACCGCAGTCCGGTCTCGTCGCTGGACATCGATCGTTTGAATTCGCAATTCGCGGAAACGATCAAGTCTACGCATCAAGACCTCTCCGCAACGGTCGCCCAAGTCCAGGAGCCCGTCGGAGCCCGGCATCTGATCGCGGAGGGCCTTACCCCCGGCCAGGGCTACATGCGTTCAATCGACTACCAGCGCATCGACCGGACCCACGTTAGGCATTATGTTCACTACACGTACATGTATCCGGACGGACATGTTGAGGAGGACGACATTCCCTGGCCGTTCTTTTTTACGATCCGGGACGACCCGTTCTTCGACCGCCGGCAGCCGGCGATGCACATGCAACTTCCTCCGCCGAGTTTCCGGCCGACTCGGCCCCTGACGCCGATCGAACAGGAGGCGTACAATGCGGCACAGGCCCAGCCGCCGCCGGCCCCTTCTCCGTAACCGATGATCTCGACGCGCTGGCGTCCGCGCACCGCGCGGCTGCTGCTCGCCGCGCTCGTGATCTCGCTGCTGATCCATTTCTTCGGCTATGCGCTGGTGCAGCTGGTCCTGCGCGCGCTGCCGAAACCCAACGCGGGGGAGGTTCAGGTGGCGCAGCTCGCGGTTCCCGAGCCGATCACGATCGAGAAGATCGTCGTCCGGCCGACGCCGAAGCCGACGCCGCCGCCGCCCGCGCCCGCGCAACGTCCATCCGCAACGAAGCTCGGCAGCGGCCCGCCGCATCACGCGGCCGCGTCGGTTCACGCCGCGGTGCACGCGACGCCCATTACCCTGTACCATCAGCACGCCCATCGGTCACCGAATCGGATTGCGCTCGGGCCGCGCACGCCCGGTGTCGCACCGACCGGTCCGCCGTCCAACCGGCTTACCACCGATAAGATCGCGAAACTCGAAAACGAATTCTCGAAGACGATCGCCGAGTCGCGGCAGGACGTCGAGAGCGCCGTGAGTTCCGTTCACGAACCGGTCGGCGGCGCGACGACGCATTATAGCGCAGAAAACGGCACGATGACGATCGGCTCGGGCAATTGGCGGATCAACTCATCGCAGCAGCTCGACGGCGGCCGCATCGCCTATCGCCTGCATTACACGTTCGTGACCGACGACGGCAGCGTCGAGGAGGGCGATGTTCCGTGGCCGTTCATCTATGCGCGGTCCGAAGATCCGTTCGTGCGCGGCATCAAACAGATCGCCTGGCAATGTCCGCCGCCGGGCTTCGTCGCAACCGAACAGCTCACGCCGAAAGAAACCTTCGAGATCGACGTCTGCTTGGGGAATCGCGCTAAGCGGTGACCGCGTCGATGCGCGGGAAGAGCGCATCGCCCGGGTTCGTCTGCGTGTTCGCCGCGAGACCCCCCCATTGCAGATTCTCGGACCATGCGACGCTCGGCGTGCCTTCGAGCCCGAGTTGCTGCCAGATCGCCGTGGCTTTTGCGGGCATGAACGGATGGACGAGGATCGCGAGCCAGCGCAGCCCCTCGCAGAGTTCGTAGAGCAGCGCGTCGAGTTCATCCGTGCGTTCGTGTTTGTGGAGCTCCCACGGCTTGCGCTCGTCGATGTCGCGGTTGAGCGCGGCGATGAGTTCCCATGTTGCATCGAGCGCTTCGCGAAAGCGCAGAGCCATCAGGTGGTCGTAGACGGTCGTGCCGAGCTCGCTGAAACGCGCGCCGATCGCCGACTCACTCGCCGGCGGCACGAGACCGTTGCGGTACTTCGAGAGCATCGCCAGCGATCGCCGCAAGAGGTTGCCCAGATCGTTGCCGAGATCGGAGTTGTGCCGGATGCGGAGCTTCTCTTCGGAGACGCTGAAGTCGCTGCCGAACGGCGCTTCCCGTAAGAGAAAATAGCGGATCGAATCGGCGCCGTAGGTTTGCGCGAGCGCGAACGGATCGAATGCGTTGCCGAGGCTCTTGGACATCTTCTGACCGTCGGAGAGAATCCAGCCGTGCGCGAACACACGCGACGGCGCGTCGAGACCGAGCGCCCACAGCATCGCGGGCCAGATGATCGTATGGAAGCGCGCGATCTCTTTGCCGATCAGCTGCACGCTCGCGGGCCACAGCGTCGCGAAGCGCGCCGGATCGTCGAGCCAGCCGGTCGCGCTGATGTAGTTGAGCAGCGCGTCGAACCAGACGTACATCACGCCGCCGGGCAGCGGGATACCCCAATCGAAGCTCGTGCGTGAGATCGAGAGGTCGTCGAGGCCGCCCTCGAGCGTCGCCATCATCTCGTTGTAGACGGACTGCGGCCGGCAAAATTCGGGATTCGCTTTGAAATACGCGATGAGCCGGTCGCGGTAGGCCGAGAGCCGGAAGAACCAGTCTTCTTCGGCGAGCCATTCGACGGGCCGCCGGCATTCGGGATTCGGACAGCGGCCGTCGACGAGCTTCGCTTCGGGCCAGAACGTCTCGTCGTTCGTGCAGTACCAGCCCTCGTACGTGCCTTGATACACGTCGCCGGTTGCGACGAGCTTTTCGAACACGGCTTGGCAGGCGCGGATGTGGCGTTCGTCCGTCGTGCGGATGAAGTCGTCGAATTTCGCATCGAAGGCGGGCGCGAGTTCGCGCCAGCGCGGGGCGAGCGAATCGACGTAGGCTTGCGGCGTCATCCCGGCTGCGGCGGCGGCGTTGGCGACCTTCTGCCCGTGTTCGTCGGTCCCGGTAAGACTGAAGGCCGGGCCGTTCGCGCGCGCGGCGCGCACCAGTACGTCAGCCGCGATCGTCGTGTACGCATGACCGATGTGCGGGTTACCGCTGATGTAATAGATCGGGGTCGTGACGTAAAACGCGCGGGGCATCAATGCACAGGTTCACGACGGCGGCTCGGACGGACCTGCGCGACGCCGTTCGGAGACCCGGGCATAGAGATGACGGCGTTCGCCGAGGCCTCGCTCGGCGAGCGACTTTGCGATCGCGGAGGTCGTACCGCCGTCCGCGAGCAGCGTGTCGATCGCGGCGTCAAGATCGACGTTTGTCGGAGGCGCGACCGGCGCCGGCGTGCCGCCTTCAAGTGCGAACGCGATCTCGCCGCGCACGGGTTCCGCGAGCGCGGCCGCCACTTCTGCCGGTGTTCCGAGCAGTTGCTGTTCGTGGAGCTTCGTGAATTCGCGAACCAAGAAAACGCGCGCCTCGGGTGCCACGGCAGCCAAATCGGCGAGGGTGGCGCGGATGCGATGCGGCGCCTCGTACCAAATCGACGTGTCTCCCGAAGCGCGCGCGGTCCGAAACGCCGCCCGCCGCTCGCCGCTCGCGCGCGGCGCGAAGCCGGCGAACGTGAAGCGCCGCAAGTCGAAGCCCGAGAGCACTGCCGCGCAGGCGAACGCCGTCGCCCCCGGCAGCACCTCGACGGCTACGCCGGCCTCGCGTGCGGCTGCGACGAGGGCCGAGCCGGGATCGCTGATCCCCGGCATCCCGGCGTCCGTGACGATCGCAACCCGTTCGGTGCGCGCCCGCTCGAGGATCGCGGCGGTCGCGGTCGCGGCGTTGTGTTCGTGGTACGTCCACACATCACGGCCCGGCAAATCGTACGCGGAGAGCAGCCGCTTCGCAACGCGCGAATCCTCGGCCACGATCAGCGTCGCATCGCGTAAGACGTCGAGCGCGCGCAGCGTGATGTCGCGGAGGTTGCCGAGCGGCGTCGGCACGAACACGAGCCCCATATCCGGCGATTCGTCGCCGGCCGCCCGTGGCCGCTCGCCGCCTAGCTCATTCGGCGCCCAGCGTCAGGTGGGTTACGCGGATGATGAAGAAGACGGTGAGGATCGGGACGATGACGGAGATCGTCGCCCACGCGATCGTCAGGCGGAAGGGGCGCGGACGGATGTGCGAGTCGAGCAGAAACGCGGCGCAGATCGCCGTCGGCAAGATGAGTCCGATCGCCCACACCGCCTGGCCGATTTCGCGCGACGGCGGCTGGCCGTGAAAACTCAGCGCGTACCCGACGACGGATACCTCGAGTGCGAGCAGCACGAAACCAATGATCATACAGGTGTTGGCGAGTTTCGTGATTCCGGCAGCGGATCGGATCATTGCGGCGCGACCTCCACGCGCGGGGTGATGAAGAGCCGGTACCCGATCGCGAGCGCCGCGATCGATCCCAGCATCGGGAGAACGCCGACCGCTTCGACATCACGCGAAAAAACCGTGGTCGCCAGCAGTGCCCCGATGATGAACGCGATATTGGAGAGCGAATCGTTGACGCCGAAGAGGGTGCCGCGCAGCTCGGCGGGCGCCGTGCGCGAGATCAGCGCGGACATGCTGGGGCGGATCAGCGCGCTCGAGAGCGCCCAGAGCACGACCATCCCGAGCAGCGCCGGAACGCTGCCGATCGCCGAAACCGAGGCGTAGCCGGCGATCGCGATGACGAAGCCGGTCAGCGCGACGCGGCCGTCACCGAAGCGATCGGTGATGCGGCCGATGAACACGCCTTGAACGAGGATCCCGATGATACTCGTAACGACGAAAATCCAACTCGATTCCGACGGCCCGAATTTCAGGACGTGTTGCACGAAGAGCGCGAAGACCGAGATCCAGCAAAAGAACGCGAAGTTGAATGCGAACTGCGCGAAGAGCAGCGAGCGCAGTCCGGGCGTTTTGATCGCGTCGACGATCTCGCCGAACGACGCACCCGTCGCAACGGGCTTGTGCGATTCGGGCAGCAGCGTGAGCGTGAGGATCACGGTGCATACCGCAAGGCCGGCCCCGACGAGCAGTGGTACGCGATACCCGTAGTGCACGAGGAAGCCCGAGATCACGGGCCCGATCAGAAAACCCAGGCCGAACGTCGCGCCGATAAGCCCGAATGCGCGCGATCGTTCCTCGGGCGCCGTCACGTCGCTCACGTACGCTTGGGTCACGCCAAGGCCGCCGCCGCCGATCCCCTCGATCGCCCGCGCGAGAAAGATCATCCACAATGCATTCGCAAACGCCAGCAGCACGAAGCCGCACACTGCCGTGCTTTGCGCGATCAGCAGCACGCCGCGGCGTCCGATGCGATCGCTAATGCGGCCCCAAATCGGCGAGAAGACGAGCGCGCAGCCGCCCACCGTCGTGTAGATTGCGCCGATCGCGACGGGTGAGGCACCGAAATGTTGGGCATAGTACGGTAAGATCGGGATCAGAATCGTGAACCCGAGAACGTCCACGAGCGTGATTCCCAAAATCGGGATGAGGGCTTTGTTCACACGGGCGTTGACGTGGTTGGAGCGGGCAACGTTGCATGCTCGCCAATTCGGCCGCAGGGCCGTCGATGTGCCGGGGACGGCAAAGAGCACGCTCCGCGGTGCGGAATCGTACCAAATCTGAACAAACGGCCGGTACTCCACCCCTCAAGGACACCTTACCCACCCTTATCTGCCGATTAGCAAGGGATTATGTCGCGGCAATGCACAATTCAACAGAATGTTGCACCCCGGCGACGGCGGTTCGACGGATCGACAGATCGCGTTGAGCGCCATGCCGCGGAAGCGATTGAACTCGCGACCGCGCCTCGAGCGTCGGGCCGCCCCTTATGCGGCCGCAGACCCTGCACGCCCTGACGACGCCGACATCTCTCGCCGCTTCGCCTTCGAGGCGTGGCTTGACGCGCGCGCCGACGTACGCGTGCGTCTGGTGACGGGGCCGCCCGGCTCCGGAAAGACGTCCGCACTGCGCGCCTGGGCGCACGAGCGTCCGGCACCGTCGCCGATTTGGATCGCGCTCGCGCCGGGGTCTTCGCCGGAGGCGTTGGTGACGGACATCATCGCGAGCATGTTCGTGCGCGCAGCCGAGGGCGCCGTGCACGCGCGGCTCGAGGTCGTCATCGACGGGATCGACGACGTTTCGCCCGAGGCGCGCGACGTGCTTCGACGGCTGGTCTTCCGCGGTCCGGCGAATGTTTCGCTCATTTACATCGCGCGCTCGCCCGCGACGATCGATCTGCGCGACGGCGACCGGCACGGCCTCGTCGCGATCTCCCCGCCGGCGCTGCTGGCGATCGATCCCGCCGACGTCGCAACCTGGTGCGAACGCCAGGGCGTGACGGCGACCGCTGCGGCCTGCGCCGAGTTGGCCGAGCGTACCGAGGGCAACGCGGCCGCCATCGCGGCCGTGATCCGTTTGGCGCACGAGCAGCGGCTTTCGCTCGTTGAGGCAACCGCCCGGCGGCACGAGGCCGTTGCGACCAATGCGTCGATCGAAATCGCGTCGACCTCGCGCGCGATCGCGCGCGGCCGCTCGCGCAGCGGCGGCGCGATCGAACCGGCGATCATCGAGATGTTCGGCCGCTTCCGGATGCGGTTCGGCACGTGCGAGGTGCAATTCGTCCGTCGACGTGACCGTCAGATCGTGCAATACCTTGCCCTGCGTCCGGATGGCAAAGCGACGCGCGCCGAATTGATGGCCGAGTTCTGGCCCGATACCGATCGCCGCGATGCGGCGCGGCGTTTGCGCACGGCGTGCAGCACGATCCGGCGCGCGATTTCCGCTTGCGTCGGCAACGACGCCCTCGATGCGTATTTCCGCACTGAGGGCGCGAACGTCGTGCTCCCGCCGGAGAACGTGATCAACGAAGCCGACGCGTTCGAAGAACATCTCGCCTACGCGCGCCGCGCGGGCGAACGCGGCGATCTCGCGATCGCCCGGCGCCACGTCGCCGCGGCGCTCCGCTTGCACGACCGGCCGCTGCTCTCCGGCGAGCCGCCGGCGCCGTGGATCGTCGACCGCGCCCGGATCTGTGAAGAACTCGCGGCGGGCGCACGCCAGTTTCTCTTCGGCGACGTCGAGGGGACGCGTATCGCTTGACCGCCGCGCGCGACCGCTCCACGCTGCGCTTTGCCGCTGCGGTGGTGGTTGCGATGATCGTGCTGGCGGCGGTGTTGTGGAACGACCGGATCATCACGGGCAATCGGCTCGTGGACGTCGTCGCGTTTGCGTGCGGCGGCTCGGTCCTCGGAGCGGGTGAAGATCCGTATCGCGTTCACCCGCTGACGGAATGTGAAGATGCCGCCCGCGCGTTCGGTCTGACGTGGCCCGCCGGCATCCTCACGCTCCCCGCGCCGCTCCCGGGGTACGCGCTCGTGCCGTTCGCGCTGGCTGCGCGCGTTGCCCCGTTTTCGGTCGTGGCGTGGAGCTGGATCGCGCTGAACCTCCTCTGCGTCGGCGTGTCGGCCGGTCTCTTGAAGCGCCGGCTCCCGACGATTCCGCCGCTCACGATCGCCGCGCTCGTGATCGTCTCGACGCTGCCGGTCGGCATTCTCTACGGGCAGTTCACCGGCGTCGTACTGCTCGCGGTCGTTGGCTCCGGCGAGTTGCTCGCGCGGGGCAACGCCCGCGGCGCGGCCGCGTGTCTGGCGGTCGCGATGCTGCAGCCGCACGTCGGCCTCGCCCCGCTGATCGCGCTGTTCGTACTCGTGCCGCGCGCGCGGATCACCGTCGCCGTCTGCACGCTCGCTTTGGGTGCGCTGTGCTTGTGGCCGCATCCGGAATTCGCGGTGGAATACGTCGCGCACGTCCTCGGCGCGCACGCGCGCGCCAATCTGCCGGACTTCTCGCAGTATTCCATTCCGAGCGTGCTCGCGCTACTGCGAGTTCCCGCCGCTGCAGCGCTCGTCGCGGGCGATGTCGTGTTCGTCGTCGCGATCGGTGCGGCGGTCTACGCGTCCCACATTCTCGCCGCGCGCACCGGCCGGCCCGAAGCGATTCCCTGGATCGCGGCGGCGATCGCCACGCTCGCCGCGCCGCACCTTCACCTCCAGCAACTCTCGTCCGCGCTGCCCGGCGTTGCATTCGCATTCGAAGTGGGCGGCGAAGCGGCATGGGTATTGATCGCGCTGGCCGCGTTTGCGATTCCGTGGGCGCGTTTCGCGCTCTCGCCGGTGGGCGCGTTCGCTGCGGGAGCGGCAGCATTTGCGATCGCGGTGGGGCCGCTTTCGCGCCGCGTGGCCGCCTACGCGGCCACCGCCGCAACGATCCTCGCGTTTGCCCTGATGGTCCTTTTCGTCCGCTCGGCGCACCTCGACCGCGTGCCGCGGATCGTTCCCGTCGCGGGGAACCCGCTCGCGGAAGTGCCGTGGGCGCAAACGATGTTGCGGGTCGACGGTGGGCTGCATGCATCGGCGATCGTCTTACGCGTGCCGACGTGGCTCGCG
>Ga0209611_10007431_pt1 | contig 17562 bp, 19 predicted proteins | sample S1TSphgellanicum_3_FD_187693 | JGI IMG/M metagenome (GOLD analysis project Ga0209611, IMG submission 187693) | Host-associated microbial communities from peat moss isolated from Minnesota, USA - S1T2_Fc - Sphagnum magellanicum MG (SPAdes) (version 2) | ecosystem: Host-associated > Plants > Peat...
GGCCTGGTGATGAAACTGGCCCTTTGAAGGCAGTCAATCAACCTAGTTCTAGCTTCAACCAATCACAATTAGCCCAAGTCATCAGCCATGAGGATGACAGTCGCCATGTTGATGCTGCAAATACGGATCTCCCACCTTATGGAGAGCAGCATGATGTTGTTGGAATTGTTGAGGAGGGTTCAGAGTCTAGCAGACAAGCTTTACATGAAGAGCCAGCGGTGAATGTGGCAACACCTGCCATGAGCATTGACACACAAACTGGAACAAAAAGGCGTCGCCGAAACTCTGGGAGTGCACAGGATCCAGATGCTGAGATAGAGTCTGAGACTGGCAGCAGAACACCACGGAGGAAGCGGTTGCGGAATTCACAAGTTGAGGATGGTTCCAAATTTAATTCTGCTCTTAACAACCCATCGACCCTCACGACCACTCCTGGAGCAAAACGCTACAATTTCAGGCCTACCACTATGTGAGTTGCATCCTCCTCTAGATGCATTATTCAGGCTGCTGCTGCTGTCTTATTTGCTGCAGTATTATGTGCAAAGAGGTCTTACACAGTGGGCATATGGTTTATACTGTTTCAAACATTTTCTTTGGGTAACGCTGTGTCATTAGCTGTGTTGTTGGCCCTCGTTGGCCTGGGCTGTATGGGCACTCAAAACCATCAATCTGTATCTGATTGAGAAAATGTCACAATGGGAATCAGGGTTTCAAACCCTCAAGGTTCTGGTTGGCTTTGAAGTGGCTTTGAAGGCTTCTAAGAGTAGTCTCAGTTTGCGAGGCTTGGGACAAGGACCCTTGACATGCTTGAAATGTTGGTGGTGGCAGTGTGAGTTCAATTGCGACTCAGTCAATGTCACAAGAAGGTTCAGGATTACATCAAGACCGACATGGTAAAAGGGCAGCATGGAGCAATGGCTCTCAAGCAGCAGCTAATGATATGGCAGAGGTTTCGTCATCTGAACCAGCAAATGTATGCTAACCTTCTCATCTTGTTCTATAAGTGGTTTTTGAACAGAAACTTGACTTGAATTGGAAAGAAACTCTGTGGGTGATGGCTTCCTTTGCAAAAGGGAACTGACCCACTGTTAAATATCTTGCCTAGCTGGTGATTTGTGAATGTGGCTGACAAACGTACCATCTGAAGATGGTGTTCTTGCTGCTGGCAGAAGCAAGTTCACATGAGTTTACAAGGGTACTCAGGAGAGGGGCATGGGATGAAGTTTGAGTGGCATGTTTCTAATAATGTTGTGTGCAACTCTGCAGGTGGTGGATGGACATGAACAGGCTTTGACCACTGTTGCTGAGGTGGTGGAAATACCAGATGCTAGTGAACATGGTGAAACAGTGGAAGTGGCTGTCAATGGTACACAAGTTACAGTTGTTGAAACAGTGGTTGAAACAGTGGTTGAAACCTCAATTGTAGAGATTACAGAAGCAATGCCAGAAGCAGTTCTTCAAGGAGAGGTGCAAGAAGGATCCAGAGACCCTGTTATTGAGGAACAAGCAACCATCCCTGAGCAAATTCAGAGAGAGGACCAGGGGGTCCAAACAGAGGAAGGTAGTGATGGTACTGATGGGGAAGAGGCCAGTGATGAAATAGGTGATTCTGGTGAAGACTCAGAGAAAGGAAATGAAGAGGAAGAACTTGAGGAAGATGAAGACATTGAGGAAGAGGATGAAAATGCTGGTGAACTTTTAACTGATGAAGCAGTTGATGAAGATGATGAAGCAGAGATTGAGGCACAGGAAGAGTGTGAAGAAGAGGAAGAGGAAGACGAAAACAACAATGATGAGGATGAAACTGATGAGGAATTACCTCCAACATTCGGAGAGAAGTTATGGGACTTTTTCACAACTTGAGAAGCACAGCGATTATAGAAATTATGGTGAAGTCCAGTGTCTTTAGAATCTTTGCTCTTTCGTTGAGTCTTGTTTGATTCAACTCTAATTAGACTTTGTCATTGTGCTATAGATGTGCACCGAGGGCATTGAATCCCAGGTGCACCACTTGTGGTTGCGCGGGGGAGTGGACTGCATTTGATGCAGAATCTGCTGTATGGTTCAATTTGCCTTTGTACAAATACATGTACTGTAGACACAGACCAAAATGCATATTTTTTGTTGCAATGGGTCCCTGTCAAACTTTGGAAGCCAAGTCCCTCAGAACTTTGCAGTTTTCAGATATACAGCTTGACTCTATACAATGCAAGAAGTTGACCTGCAAACTTGTTCTCCCTCTCTTATATTCTATCCTTCACCATAAGTCTCAACAATCAAGGATTAAGCAGGGAGGGATCAGCCAGAGATTTTTTTTTGGGCCTTTTCACAGAAATTGGCTTTGTTGAACCCCTGTTACAGCCAATATGTCTTATGAAAGGGGTGAGTGTTGCTCTGACATTGTATCAGAAGTTGCAGAAACTTGCCTCCCCAGGAATTGCAGCTGCCTGTGGTCTGGGCATTTCCATGGAAGAAGCAGCTAGTACTTATGGTCAAGCTGCTTGTGAACTGAGAGGCCAATTGCTCACCTGAATTTCCCTCATTTGAGGCATCAGATGCAAGCTGCTGCAAGGGACCAACTCTTTTCAGAAGCTTCCCTTGTCAACCAGGTAGCCACTGGCTCAATCTGACATTGCAAAGCAATGGTGGGTGATACTGTCCTCCACTGTGGAACCAAAGTCGCTGGCCTGTTTGTAACCAGGAGGCTCAGCTGACAATGTTGCCAATCAAGTTCAACATGCAGCAGGCTAAGTCCCTATGACTACTCACATCAAGCCTGTGCAGTTTTTGAAAACTGACATCCCTCTCACAGTCAAGGGACAACCAAAACTTGTTTGGGTTTTCTTTTTCCTTCTCAAGGGGATGACTCCCTCTGTCACTATGCATAGCCACTTTCCTAGGCCAGTGTCAATTTCCTTCTGGAACCCTAATTTCTGCAACCAGGGATCAGTTGATTACTGCAAACATAAATAGGAGGTGCAGGAAGAAGAATTAAGGGAAATAAGTTTGGTTGGATAGGCATTTGTACAGGCATGAGAGTATAACAACTTGTTGCATTTCTAGGTGTTGGAATGATGGGGATTGTCTGATGGATCTTCATACCAGCTGATTCGAAGGCTTGGAAGTGGTGCAGTTTACACTCAGTCAAAGCAGGTGAAGTACATCTGCATGTATTGGCAGTCCTGCTGCCATGTAAGATTTCATGAGATTGCAAATGGAAGTGGATTATTGTGCAGCAAAAAGTTCCTCCTGTCGTTTGATCAAGCTGTCACCCACTATGACCGATTTCAGCATGTCATATTGATGCAGAAGATGACAGATGCTCCATCAATAGTCTGTGGTTTCAGTTCAGTTTTGCAGTGCTAAATATTCGTACTGGCTGATTGTGCTCAAAGCTGCCAGTCATCTCATGTTCTCAATTTTACAAGGTGGATGTCCACATTTTTTAAGGACTTCTTTTACTAGGAGTGGTGATATCCCCCACAAGATCTGGCAAGCACAACAAGAGCAGTGTACAATGTGGCAAAAGGAGTGGTTGTGCAAACAAATTCCAGCATAGCTCTGCTGTGAAATATTCTGTTGATTTTTCTTCTTTGAGTCTTTGAATCACATTGTTGCAGAAGGTTGCTAAGATCATTGGCATGTTATTGATTCTTGCTAATCTGCCAGGCTTTGGTATCTGCAAAAAGGCATCCTTGCTATCCCATATCAGCAAGGATGCAACAGATCATGAACACATATCCCCCCCATCTCCTAGATAAGATGAAAACTATTTCATTTTGTTTTGCTGGATTTGTTGAAGATCTGTTACAAGTTTGTATAATTCTTTGAACATACCGCCCATATGATCCATTGCCTCTTTGAGCTCATACTCAGAATTGAATGCTTTGAGAGCTGTCTCACAGGTGTGACTCTTTTTGTCAATGTGCTGTTCTGCAACTTTGTTCAAATGTCCTAATGATGTAGTGTCTACCTGCTTGGAGAAGCTTGGTGGCGTTAATCAGTGGATCCCTGGGTGTCACATGAGCTGTGTATAACTTCTTCAAGAAGAGAAGAATGAAGAATGAAGAATGGTTCAACATTTCATAGCAGCTGGGAATTTCCTAACAAAATGTTTCCAATTCTGTAGGCATTGAAATTTCCCATCAATCTGTTCTGGAGGTTGCAGCTATTGAAGGTTGAATACAAATTGAAATTCTGTACATGAGAGATTGGCAGTTGTTCATTGCAATTTGCCTAACTATCTGGAATCCTGTTTTGCATCCACCTGCTCAAGACATGAAGCTCTTTTACCTTTTCTCACACAAGTTGGGCCAATGCAGAAGTGCACCCAGCCTTGACAAAATGCAGTTGCAAATCCAAGGCCTAGTGTATCATAGGAGATGCTGCTATGGTGACGAATTTCCACAATATCTTGGCTTGAGTGACCCAGCACCCACCAGTGCACCATCCAAAAAATCCTGTTATGGGATTTCATGGATGGGATGAAGCTGGCCACCAGGGGTCAGTTTCTTTGGTCAGTGGTTTTTTTTTTCGCCTGGGCCCTTTTATTTTCCTCAGACTTTCTTTTGGGAAGCTCACTGTTTTTTCTCCTGGGCTACCTTTTAATTAATTATTTTTTCCCACCTCCCTTGACACCAGTTTGTTTTTTGGAACTCTTACCTACCCCTCCAACCTACCTCCCTCATTCTGGTCATCTCTCTTTTGTTCTTGTGCTCTGTACCATCGTCAAAGCTTGAGATTCACTAGGACTAGGTTTAGGATTTAGAGCTTTGAGTCTCCAAAGCTTGAGAGGAATGAGGAGAAAGAAAAGGAGGAGCTTGGAACGCACATGTGGGAAGAGCTTCATCTATGATGACTTTGATGAGTGTCAAGAAAAGCGGAGCTACAAGGTAAGCTCCCTTCCCTTCCCTTCTATGTTTTTTTTTCATTATGTGTACTTCAACCCCTTCTCTTTGTGTGAGCCTCCGGAGCCACCACAATGACGAGCCAGAGCTCGTTGTTGTGTTGGTTGTTTTTCTAGCGTTATAGAGCCTAGGCCATAATGACAACAAGTTCAACTCATCCTCATCATGGTTTCTTGTCATCTCCTAAGCTTTTGGAACCACGATGATGACAAGCTCAACTTGTCATTGTCATGGATTTTTATCCTAGCATTTTAGAGGCCAAAGCCACAATGACGATGAGCTAGAGCTCGTCGTTAGCATGGTATTTGTTTTGTTTGCTACAGATTTGAGCTCCATGATGATGAGGATCTCGGATTTTCATCATCATGTTTATTCCACTTTGCGTGAGCTTCTAGAGCCACCACGATGATGAGCTAGAGCTTGTCATTGTGTTGGTTTTTTTTCCAACGCTACAAAGCACAAGCCATGATGATAATGAGCTCAATTTGTCATCATCATGGATTTTTTTCCAACGTTGTAGAAGCCAAAACCAAACGATGACTAGCTCTAGCTCATTGTCAATGTGGTATTTGTTTTGTTTGTTGCAAATCCAAGCTCCACGACGACGACAAGCTCGGCTCCTCGTTGTCATGGTTTTTTTTTTCATGTGAACTTCTAGAACCACCACCATGACGAGCTTTAGTTTGTTATTGTGTTGGTTTTTTTTCTAATGCTATGGAACCCATGCTATGATGATGACAAGTTCAATGATGATGATAAGTTCAATTCGTCATCATTGTGGTTTCTTGTCATCTCATATAACATATCTTTTGGAATTTGGAAGGTTATTACTGTCGCAACCCCACTTTGGGCAAAGTGGGAGAATGCAACTCCCACTCCCAAAAGTGGAGACTTGGAGTCCTCCGGGACTCCTGAAAATTCAGAAGACGATTTGAGGGGCCAAATATCCTCGCCTTGATGCGTTCTTTATATCAATGAAAAGCTCTTGAAGTGTAGATGTCCAAAATGAGTTCGCATTGCCCATTTGGACATCTTCAGCCCAAGTTATGGGCAAAAGAAGGGCCGGGAGTCAAACTGCCAGTTTGACTCCCGACCACTAAAAGTCAGGAATCAACCTCTTCCCGACGTCGCCTCAAGGAGTTCGACATGGCGTTGGAAAGCTCTCGACGAGAGCTACAACTTTGGTTCAAAGCTCGTCCCAATCTGAGTTCGAGGCGAGGAGCTACGACCGTCCAAAGTCCCGGGACTCCAACCCGGGACAGTTTCGAGACTCCAACTTGGGAGTCTCGGGAAAAAGAGCCATTCGGATGTAGCCTTCGCGGTGAGACGCATAGAATACTATATGGGGGAAGGTGGTGGCTTCCCCCGAGTCTGGGCTGTGGTGAGTCAAGTAGTCCAAAGTGCCCATGGCTTGTCCCAACACCCAAGGGTGTTCCCGAATGTGAACTAACCCTCTTGTGGTTGGTTTTGGATGCAAATTCGTGCGTGATCTTCTAATCCATCTTCCTAGTTTAATCTCGGGACTTCTAGCACGCCCCTCTACCCCTCTTTAGTGCTGGAAGTCGGGAGCGCCCCTCGAGTCCCACTTTTCCGCAATTACACATAGTTGGACCCTCAAGTGGGTTCAACCCGGGACTTGGGAGTGCGTCAATTGCATAGACTTAACAAAACTTAGAAAGAAAACAATGCCTACATCATTTTGTGATAATATCGTAAATCATGAAATAAAAGGTTTTTTTTAAGATATTCATTCCATGCTCACTATATCATGCCAACCATATTTGTCGCAACCCTACTTTGAGAAAGTGTGAGGATGAAATTCACACTCCCAAAGTTGGGACTTGGGGGTCTTTTGGGACTCCCCAAATTTCAGAGTTCGATTGTAGGGACCAAACACCTCACATTGGGTGTTTTTTATATCATTGGAAAGCTATCGAAGTGTAGATGTTAAAAATGGCCTTGCATGGGCCATTTGGACATTCACAACACAAGTTATGCCAAAAAGGAAGGCCGAAAGTCAAATTGGCAGTTTGACTCCCTGCTATTAAAAGTCGTGAATTGACCCGACCCCGGTGCATGTAGGTGGAGTGCGATACACCATTGGAAAGCTCTCGAGGAGAGCTACAAGTTTGCTTCAGACCTCATCCCAATCGGAAGTCTAAGCAAGGAATTATGATTTCGCAAAATCCTGGGAGTCCAAACCGGGATAGTTTTGGGACTCCTCCTTGGGAGTCCTAGGACAAAAAGCCATTCGGATGTGGGTGCCATGGAGAGGCACATAGTATACTATATGGGGGAAGATGGTGGCTTCCCCCGAGTCCGGGCCATGGTGAGTCATGTGAGTGTAGAGTTACCCATGGCTTGTCCTAGCACCAAGGGTGCTTTAGAAGGTGAACTAACCAACTTGTTGGTTGATTTGATGCAAGTTCGACTAAGTAAGTAAAACTTGTCACTCTTCCTAATCCCATCCTGGAGCTTCAACATGCTCCTTTACGCTTTTTAATGCTAAGAGCTGGGAGCGTGCCCTGAGTTCATCACAATTCCGTTGTTGAGTAACTTAGGGACTTGGGAGCGCGTCAATATTGATTCGAATAAATGAAGGTAATGCAAAGTTCTTCACATTGATGGTAAAATGCTTTTACTTAAACAAAGTTATGGAGTTTAAATGCAATACTTACATAATCTTGGGATATTTGCATTCACCATGAAACATGGAAGGGTATTGTGTAACTCTATGAAAACCTAAAAGAAATACAATATTTGCACCATATTGTGACAATATTCCAAACCATGATACAAGTGAGGGTATTATCAAATTAATCACATTGATGGTAAAACATAATAAAACAATCACAAACCTAAAGGTATTGCATGTACACATTAGAACTTTGTTGAATAAACCTTACAACATCAATGTGACCAATATTGCAATACCTTCATGTACATTTACCCAACGATTTTGCATTGGTCCATTTATGAATTTGAAAATGTCTTTTTATTATATTTAATGTTTACTTAAAATTTTAACATAATTTTTTTATTAAGATATTATATATGTATGAATGCAAAAAAAAAAAAAAAAAAAAATCCACACAATTTAATTAATAAGAGATTTTTAAAACTTTATTTTTATTGTCAATGGACTTATCAATAAAGCAATGAGCATATTGCATTTACATTTCAACATTTTGTTCAATACCATCAATGTGACCAATTTAGTAATTTGGCATGATATATTAAACATGGATTAAATATGAGAAAAAAAAACTCGATATATTTCATGGTTAATGACATTATGAAAATATAATGAGGATATTATAGTTACATTTATAAACCTATACCATCAATGTGGCTAGATTTGCAATACTCTCATTCCAATTTGCATTGGTCCATTAATGAATTATTGTCATTAATGATGTTAAAAAAAACTTTAACTTATATTGTTTAATTAAAATATTACCAAATTAAAAAAATAAATCAAATATTATATCTCTAAAAATGAAATAAATAAATAATTAATCAATTAAATCATGATTTCAATTAAAATATTTTCAAAACTAAAAATTAATAGATTATGCACCATTTATATTTTTTGAATCATAAATAACCGTTCATTTATTCAAATAAACTTCACATGTGTTTTAGGTTTAATAAAATATGAAAAAAATACATATTTTAATAGAATAGGGAATACAAATTGAAATGTGACAATTAATGATCATTAATGCCATTATTTGATATGTTATTCTTTAAATTTCAATTTACATAGACTAACATGAGATTACATGCATTAATTAAACATACATAATTAATAAGTTATCTTTTGGATAGGTTTTGGTAGGCTTATGCAATGCCCCAATAATGTATAAAGATGTGCTCGACCCAAAAGGATATACTGGATAAGGGTATTGTAATTTAATTCCATCTTTTTGGCCATGAGCCCTTCAAATAGCTTGGAAAATGATTCAACCCATGGTGTTTTACAAAAAACCCCAATTAGGGTATTGATTTCCCTTTAGGTTTTGGTAAGGTTATATAATACCCTAAATAATGTAGAAAGATATGTGATTGACCCAAAAGCATTTTTGCGATACTAGACAAGGGTATTATAATTTAATTCCATCCTTCTGGCCATGAATAATATTCCTTAGATACCTTAGGCAAAATTTGATGCAGCCCATGGTGTTTTATAGAATACCCCAATTAAGGTATTGATTTCCTTTTAGGTTTTTGGTAAGGTTATGTAATACCTTGCTAATTGTCATAATATATGTGATTAACCCAAAAGCATTTTTGAGATACCATGAGAGGCGTAATGTAGCTTCATTCCATCCTTTTGGCCATGAATGATAAAGATATTGTAATTTAAGTCAATCATTTTGGCCATGAACAATACCCCTTTGATAGTTTAGGCAAAAAATGATCTAGCCCATGTTGTTTTGTAAAATACCCCAATTATGGTATTGATTGACCCCAAAGCATTTTGGGGATATTGAACAAGAGTATTGTAATTTAATTCCATCATTTTAGCCATGAGCAACACCCTTCTGATAGCTTACATGGAAAATGATTTAGCCCATGGCGTTTTACAAAGCACCCCAATTAGGGTATTGATTTCTTTTTAGGTTTTTAGTAGGGTTATGCAATACCCCACTAATTATCAAAATATATGTGATTAACCATTTGGCATTTTTGGGATACCTTGGGAGGGATATTGCAGCTTCATTCCATCCTTATGGTCATGAACAATACCTTTCATAGTGTTCAACAATAGTTGATTGGCCCCAAAACATTTCTTGGATACTTGAGAAGGGGTGTTAGATGTTTATGGATTACACATTATGGGGTATTACAATTGAATTGGATGTATATAAGCAAGAAACTTTCATTGTTTTGTACATTATTTGGAGTTTTAGATTTCACTATTAATTGCATTTAGTTGTGATTAACAATCATTCATTGACGCATATTGGTTATCAAATCATTTAGATATTATTTTAACGCATTCATTGGAGTTTATTTTCCAATGCCAATTGTGTATAATTCAATTCTATTTGGTGGAAGGTGTAAATGGTTAACTATTAATGAAATTTGAGTCACACATATATTAAGTCCAAATATGGGTACAAGTGACAAACCTTTTTTTATTCTCTAGTCTTCTTTTTATGAATATGTAAGTGTTCCATCATTGTTTTGTGCCAATCCTTCATCCAATTGATGGAATTCTCAAAGCCATCATCCACCTGGCAAAATACCATTCCCGGGTGCATGGAATCATTAACCTGAACCAAATGAAGGTGGTGAATGTTTGATCCAACTCCTTGAAGAAGTGATGTTGCATGGTCGTACAATTTGATGTTTGCACTTGTGGTATGTTTCGCAACGATCTTAGCCATTATTTCATGCAAGTGGGTTAGGGCTCAATCCATGAGTGTGGATGAACCTTCCAGCACATCAATATTATCAAAACAATTGTCTTCATCCATGGCCATAAACCCCTCAACGTCAATAATGTTGACTTCATTGACTAGATTTTGGTTGTAATCTTCATCATTGGATGCACCATCATCCAATTACAAGTATGCCATGTCAATAAACATGCATTTCAAACCACCATGGTGAGGTCCATAATATGTGCCGTAATACTCAATGATATTCTCCATTGTAAGGTTGATACATGTCAATATAACAACAATTTGATGTTTACAAAAGTTGCCTTGCAATGGCCATTCATAAGTGCAATTTGCATATTCAGTGAAAGGGGCATGAATTTTGTAAATAACGATAGGATGGTGTTGGCTTTGCACTTGTCAAACATCATCACCATCACCCCTTTCAAAGGTAGGTGAAATCACATTAGTGTGTGGAATTTAACTAGTTTTGTCAACACTTACCACCACAAACTCGTGCCATGACCTTGTTTTTTATGAACCTTTGTTTTTTCATCTCGACTTGGTGCATATAATGTCGTGCCATAATTGTGGTTAGCCTCCACACTAACTAGTTGGATGCAGTGCCCCTTCAAACCTTTAGTCTCAAGAGAAAACCAACATTTTAGAGCCCCATGATAAGACTCTATGCTAATTAATGTGTCTTGATTCGAGTGTGGGACTTGACAAAGCCCAACCATCCAAAATTTTGCATGGACATGCACAACATACTTTCAACCCATGATGTAATTTAAATATGTGTGAAAAATGAACATGCATTCATGTAATGTATCCATAACAAAAAGGTTTTAAATTATGTCATATTTGGAAGGGGTACCCTTTATTTACCAAGTTGGCAATAATAAGCCCAAAAGTATCTTGTCCAAACAACACTAGGTTGTAAGTTATGAAAATTCTCCACCACCATCTCCCCCCTAAGTGCCTTGAAATCATCAATGGTTTCATTTGGGTTGATGGACATGAACATCACCATGTGGAGGTGATCAAACACTACACATTTGACCATTAGATTCTTGATTTTTTCCATGGAGCGCAAGCGCCATGCTTTCAACACATGCCATGTGCAAAGAAAAATTGGGACAAGATTTCGACCCCACACAATCCTGCCATGGTACACCCAACATCAATGTGTTTACCATGGCCTTTACCATGAACAATAAATATGTTATGGAATCCCCATGCTAAAGTAGTACCAAAACATAAGACAATGCAACAAAAAATAAAAAATCAATGTACAACCTATCGTAATGCTTGGAATTCGTGTGGGGCATCATCCACAATGAAACATGATGGTTTCCAATTTAGTATATGTGAAAGAAGCTTTGCTATAGGGCACTCAACCACTCCACCAAATCTTCACACGTTTGTCGACTCGTGATAACCCAAGCAATTGGCACCTTGTGCGATGAACCATCAAATGCCATCAATGTGAATAAGTGGTATTTCAGATCGTTGGTGCCAAATATGGCATCCATAGAAATAAACTTGTTGTGATCAAATTGGAGCATGGCTTGAAGATATGTAGGTGTCTGGATCCCTATGGTGAAAGGGACATGAATCCCATTCACCTCACTTGCATTCTAGAAATAAAAAACATCATCAAGTTGAGCACAAACCCATGATTGAATGGAAAGCATTGGGTTTGTGTGCAAGTGCCAAGTGCATTTCTTGTGCTTCCAGTCCAAGTAGGCAATATCTTGGAGTCGTAGGAAATCATCCCGAGTCATCCACTCATTTGCATTTGCTCATGCCCACCAAATTTCTTTGTGCTTGTCATAAATTTGCTTCATGGTGTGCCCTAACCTTAATTGGGTCCATATAAATTCCTTCAACTTGTGAAACACACATGGAGCATATGTCAACATTTGTGATGTGGACCCTGGGTCACATGCATTGTGAGTAGGATCTCCATTGGCCCAAGTATGAGTTTGATGGTAAAAAATGATTTTCACCACATTGGGCCGTGTGTAAAGCCTCTTGATGGAAAAGTGGGCCAAACAACTATGTTTGATTGACCTCATGTGGTTGGGGTCTTCCTAGTGTTCTTTTGGCCCATAATTACATTCATACCTACAAAACATAGTTTACACTCAATCAAATCAAAAGACACAAAAATGATTAAGCCTATAACTTCCAAAAATGACCAATGGAAAGGGTTTATAGGTTTTGAAACCATACAAAGTATGTCCAAGGTGATTTTTTATCGTTGGTTTTTTAACATCTTGTTGAGGGGACAAATTCTTGGAGATGTTCCATCAAACTACAGTTTGCATATCCTTTTGTTCACCTTGCAAAAAATCAGAAACACGAGCATGAGGGATGTATGCAGTTTCAATTGCCACCTTGTTTTGGCCTTCATGCCTAAACCCATCTTTCCACACCAAGTCCACATTCGAGAAAGGTGACTTTGTTGAATTTTGGATTTTGATGGATTGGGACAATGGCCCATGTTTTGAATTGTCGAAGGAATAACCCTGTAGTAGGAGTCCTCAACTTGTGAAAACCCATGGAATGCCTTCACAACTTTACAAATTGTAATAACCCTAATCAACAAAGCCATTAAACACTAATGAAGAAGAACAAACCATGCTATGGGCTACACCAATGTCAAAAATGGGTTCCAATGACATGAACACAACATTTTTGGAGAATGATTCTATGTAGAAGTAGAGTCTAATGACACCATTGAAATTCACAACAACTAGAACTGAAAAACCAAGTAAATAATAGAGTTGATATGAGTATTAGTGAATTACAATTCTGAGTGACTAAAACCTTTGCAACTTGGAAGATCAAACCTAAATGTTCGATTGATTAAAGTTTGATTGGATTATGGACATTTTGAATTGGAAACGTTTTGTATATTGTTTCTAAGCATTACTTTGTTTGTGATCATTGTTGAAAAAGTTCAAATGCTAAATTTGGGTGTAAGTTGATTTTGGATTCAAGAAATGGAAGATTGAATTTGTTGAACAAATGTGCAAATGTTTAATTCATAAGTAAAAACACAAAGGGAAAAAAACAAAAAGCAACAATACACTTAAGAAAGTTGGAACCAACAAACCATGAAAGTCAAAAAAACAAAACTTAGGAATTTTCGCACAACCAAAATCAAAATATCCACCCATCCATACGAATACATAAAGAGAACATTAATCCACCATTGGGTAGATGGGCAAGGTGAAATAATCCCTTTGCACCCATTAGAATGGGTAGCCTTGAGCTTAGCCAATTCCATCTTGGTTGAATGGCCATGGCATATCATGGCATCAATATGGGACATGATGGAGCTGTCATAGAAATTTTTTGGGGACATCACTGGAACAAGAAAACCTTTTTAGTGATATATCATTTTTATTTTGGGAGAATATATATCATAGTTGTTTTATGTAGAAGATTATGATATGTCACGCATTTTTCTATGCTTTCAAATTTGAATAGAAATGGCATCATCATGGAACACATATGTCAGTGATCTTCAATATGCTCCCATTCCATAGAGGTCAATTTGTGATCATAAATATGATGTAGTTGTTCCCTACCTTGAATGTATAATATCTGGATCTTTTTGCAGAGTCGTTTTGTAATCATAGATACAATGTAATTGTTCCCTATCTTGATTAAAAACGACAATTATATTTCTAGGTCATTGTGTCCATCATTGTGGATAATATATGGATGAAAAAAAAACAATGAAAGAATGAGCTCCTATGTTCTATTGCTAAATTATCATCCATTAGTCATATTGGTAACTAATTTATGACTAGAGCCTTTTCCGCATAGGATGAATTGTTAAAGATTATGGTTGTAGTCATTCACAACTCATTTAAATAGTCATTTAGGGTTTGTAGTCATTGATGCCTTGATTGCAAAAGACAAGATTCCTGCTAATGTGCTAGCAATGCCTGCATAATTGAAGTGCACCACTTGTACCTAGCTACAACCAATGAGGAAAAACTTGGACAACAAACACATGAAGCACAGAGGTGAGAGAGGGCACTGGAAGATTGTCATTACACTACTACAACGAGAAAGCCAAGCCCGAAACCCTCACATGGGGGTGTTATTTACAACTTTAGGGTTACACAAATACCAGATTACCCATGGCCATCAATTTCTTCACCTTTTCTTCTAAAAAGACCTAGGCCAATTGTGTTTGACAAACTTTTTTCCATAAAAACCAACCAGGTTTCATTTTCATCCAATTTAAACAAGGGTCAGATCTGTGACATTTGTCAAATGCTTGTGGAACATTCATAAGGTGGTGACATGCTTGCTCATAACGCAACAAAGTGTGTTTTTTTATAAATTTGAGCAAGTGGACCTGTGCAAGTTTTGAATCAATTATATGCATAGAGGGTGGGGGCATATTTTCCTGGTCTCTCATCCAAATGCTGCGATCTAAATGGCTGCAGGTGCAACCGGAGATGGGCCACAACTTCTCTTCAGGCACCATGTCCAAAATGACCATGACCAGCGCAGCACACCATTCTGAGTCCTTCAGTATTCGATGACCAGCCTATCTACCCTAGGTAGTGGTAAGACACTGCTGTGTAGATTGTGATTGCAAGTTCTCAAACATTGAAGTTGCAAATAAGGTGTGCCAAAATCAAAGCAGAACCCACTTAGAGCAGCCCAAGTTTTGTGCAAGCTGGTTTTCCAGACTCCATAAAGACTATCACGGCATTTTCTAAACTGAGAGTGTGGACTAAATTTCTGCCTTTGAATCAAATCCTGATATTACAGACTTGGACTTGAGAAGATGTATTGAAAACCCATCCTAATTTTTGCATGACAAAAGTCCTGATATTGGCACCAGCAGCAAATATGCATATAATTGACTCAAAACCCACACAAAGTAATCTTTGCAAGAAAAAAGTCCTGTCAGATAATATTGCACAACGAGCGTAGCATTGCATTGCATATAATCAGATTCAAAACCCATACAGATTCTTGCAAGACAAAGTCATTGAGCTAGAAGAAGCATGATGATGTTGCAGAAACCAGTGATTTCCACCAACAACACAATTTTATGAAGTCTGGAATTTTGTAGAACAAAATCTGTCAAAAAGTCTGAAATAGTTCACTTCAGAACAGGAGACTTTGACATGTGCAAAGCAGGTGCCAAGGTGGCTACATACAAGTCCACCACACCCAATTCTTCCTCTCTTCAAACATCATGTGTGAAGAAGAAGAAGAAGAAGAAGAAGACCCTCGTTTAGGTTTTAGGGTTGCATATTCATTGCATTCTTCTGAAGTCAAAGACAATCATCAGATCACATTTGATGACATCATTGCATTCTTCAGAGCCTCTGAGATTCCCAAAAGCAATTACTTCTGCTGCTGCTGCTGCTGCTGCTGCTGTGCCTGTATGATCTGAAGAACCTTCTGCCATGAAGGGCGGGAAGAGATATCCTCCCACCAAGCATTGAGATGCTTCCTGGAGGTGAAGAGCTCGCCCTTCTTGGCAACATTGATGAGGTTATTGGTGACAGGAATGTGAGCAAGATCAGCCAAGCTGAAGAAATCGCCTGCCAAGTACTTGTGACGGGTGAGCTGGGCTTCATAGACGTCCAGTATCTTCTCCAGCTTCTCCAGCTGCTCCTTCACGACTGCTTCGTTGGTGGGTCTCCCTTGCAAGATTTGCGCGAAAACGCATTCAAACACAATCTTCCCCGCGCAAGGATTGTAGTTCTGAGATTCCACTTCTAGCCATTGGTTCACTAGAGCCTTCTCGCGCTCTGTCTTGCCGAACAACGCAGTTCCCTGTCCCTGGTACTTGTCGCTAATGTATCTTGCGATGGCACGCGACTCTGTGATGGTAAACATCAGCGGAAGAACAGAACATCAGTACGTCAAATTGAAGAAACCGGAGGAAGAAGAAGAAGAAGATTTGTATCGAAGAAGAATCCAATTTCCCTGCTGCAGCACTGCAACCAACTACATACATCTTCCCTTGAAATCCGAAGACTAGTGGGAATAGTAATTAGTGCTCACCGTAGAGGGTAAAATCTCCATCCTGGAAGGCGGGAATCAGTCCGAAAGGCTGTAAAACATGAAGCAAACAAATTTTCTTAAGCTTCACAACATGATCGCAAAGAACCTGGAAATGCAGCATCCGCAATCAGTCATCACCAGAGCTCAACGCCCTCACAGCTGATCTTGACCCATATGCAGCTCTGGGCCTTACCAATTCAAGCCGTCCAGAAAAGACCACGACCTGGCGCTCAGTTACTGTACCACAGTCTAACTTACGCATGAGATCCTCAAATTCCCAGCTGAGTTCAAGATGGTTCTTCCGGAAGAAGACGATCATAGCTCTGGTACTACAAAAGCAAAGCACCACTCCCCAAGAAGAATAGTAAACTGGAAAGTGTTCCAGAGGACTAGAGAGATGGAACAAAGAAGGTGGGGACGCGGCCAGTACCTGCAACTTGAGGTACTCGGGTGTCTTGTTCGCGCCGGTGAGCAGATCAATGGGGACCATCTGGTAGTCATCCACGTTCTTCTCAGCAAGAGTGGTGAGCACTCTGGTTACGTTGGCGGAGTAGGCCTTTCCGTAAACCTTAAGGGACGCCATGGGTTCAAGTTTTTCCTCAAGAGTAAACCTCAGAAAACGAAAAAAAATAAAAAAAACAGGCGATCCAAAATTTCGAATATGGAAATTGGAGGTGAGAAGAAGAGCAGGAAGAGTATGCAAAATTTATTCAATAGAGCTGAGCAGAGGAGCTGGAGGTCGAAAAGCTCGACAGCAACGGAAAAGAAGGCACAACAGGAGGGCGATGTCGGAGAATGAAACTGAGCGAGATTTTATAGAGCCGATGGGACGGGAGCTGGGCACCGTCGCCGGGAGCTTCCCTTTTTTTTAGCTCCGCAGACAAGAGTCTTCGTTCCGACAGAAGAGCGGAAAGGTCGCGCGCGCGATGCAGCTTAGGAAGCTGCTGGACCGTTTTCCTTCGGGCACACACATTGGGCAGCGCCTTTTTGTTTTTTTTTTTTCACGGGCGGAATTTCGCTGGAAACCGAAACTGAAAACTAAGAATTCGAAAAAGAAATGATTTTCAAGGTTTTCAATGGTCAGTAGTGAGGAAAAAATAAGAGGGCTTGAATTCACAACTCATGAGTTGTTTTCATGTGGTAGTAATTAGGCATCTACCGACATTAGTAGCATGAGTTTAGCATTAATGTTGATTGCAACAAATATA
>Ga0209611_10007432_pt1 | contig 17561 bp, 13 predicted proteins | sample S1TSphgellanicum_3_FD_187693 | JGI IMG/M metagenome (GOLD analysis project Ga0209611, IMG submission 187693) | Host-associated microbial communities from peat moss isolated from Minnesota, USA - S1T2_Fc - Sphagnum magellanicum MG (SPAdes) (version 2) | ecosystem: Host-associated > Plants > Peat...
TGTCCCATATCAAAACAGGGAAACATATTCAGCTAACATGATCACCCAACTACAACACCTTCCCTGTCCTTCTCTCTCACATTACACCACTAAATCTCCAAACCAAGCTTCATGATTCAACATGTTGCATGCCTTTAGGTTTTCAACATGATGATGCCAACAAAAACACAGCACATGCATGTAATATCATACTCAATTTCCTTGTTTCCTGCATTTCATAGGAGAATACATCATCAAAGGAACCCACCAGTAGAAGGATCTGGTGAAAGAACTGGAAAACCGGATACTTCACAATAGGTACTATTTAGAAACTGCTCTACCAATTTAAGTATATCCTCAATTAAGTAACAATTGGTATCTGAGTTTGTAAAATAATCCTGATTCTCACAGATCAACCTTGCACATATCCCCTACTTCACCCTCCCCACCTCCAACGAAGAAACCCTAGGGATTTCCAAAAACAAAGGTGCAGCAACGTTCGTGTGGCTGCTTGCACGGCCCTGTCAGAGTCTGAAAGAAGACTCGAATCAACAAATTAGTGTAATTGAAATGCTCTCCCCTCCACCCCCAGGCGTGAACAAGGTTAGTTTCCAACTACTGATGATGGCACATGCACACAGCATCAGATCATCAGTCAGTCTGCAAACAAACAAGAGATGTCGCTTTAGAATAATTCTGCAACAAAAAAAACACCGGTCGGATGATCGGCTTTAGATATGATATTGCCTATGTGCCAGGCGTGAATATTGATCTTTCAAAGCTCTAGACATCCACTAGTTTAGTACCAGAGATCATATTTTTTAAGATGGATGTGTTGTCTCTACTGCAAGCTGGATTCAACGGAGCAATGCGGGATCAAGAAAACCATATACAAAGCAAGCGAAAAAAAAAAACACAAAAGTTCAAAAGGACAAAAAGCAAGCAAGAACAAGGAGTGTTGCAGGAGTTTTGTACAGTGCACTTGTATATAACTGCTGGTGTTGTTGCAGTGGCCAGCTGCAGATCCTTCTCCTCCAACTCCTCCTCCTCCTCCTCCTCCTCGTCCTAGTCCTCCTTCTCCTCCTGCTGCAGTGGCAACAAACAAGGAGTCACGTGAAGAAAAACGCAGCCTGTGGAGACATGCACGTGAACTGGGGGGCATGCAGCCAATGCAAACAGAGAGTGCCAAAGTTGTTTCTATTTTTTCTTCCTTTGCAATTCTCTTTTGTTGTTACCCAGAAGTTTATTATAATTTTATTTATTTATTTATTTATTCCAAAATGGGTTTGCATAAAAACTCCAAAAAAGTTTCTATTTTTCCTTCCTTTGCAAATTTTTTTTTGTTCCTCAGGAGATTTTTTTAATTAAAAATTATTTTTGAAAAAAAAAACAAAATGGGTTTACACAAAAACTCCAAAGTTTCTGTGTTTCCTTTGTAATTTTGTTGCTGATTTTTTTTTTTTGGTATTATTTCCAAAATGGGTTTGTGCAAAAACACCAAAGTTTCTATTTTTCCTTCCTTTGCAAGTTTTGTTGGTTCCTCAGGAGTTTTAAAAATTTTTTTTTAAAAAAAAAAAAAATTTAAACCAAAATGGGTTTGCACAAAAACTCTAAAGTTTCTATATTTCCTTTGCAATTTTGTTGCTGAATTTATTGTTTGTTTGTTTCTCCAAAATGGGTTTGCACAAAAACTTACACAGCTGCTATTTTCTGTAATTGATGACATCCTAGTGGGTTACCTAGTCCATACTATTCAATATTAGATCATCCATAAATCTTATTAACTTGGGCTTTATGTTTTTACACACTACCAAGACCATGAAATGATGGAAGTAAAATGAAAACCAAGTTTCATTCGAATGAAAATACGGAAAGACATTGCATGCTTGATTTGAATTGAATTCCAACTCAATTCAAATTTCAATTCAAATTTAATTGATTCCAATCCAAATACAATTGAGGTAAGAATCAATTAAATTGAATTGAAAAAACATTGAATTGAATTGAATTAAATTAAATTAAATTTCATTGGAATTAGATTCCAATTGAATTGAATTGATTTCAGTTCAACAAAATTGAATTAAAATTTAGTTGAATTTAGATTCAATTGAATTGATTTCAAATGCAATTGAAAAAAAAAATGGGATGTAAAAAATGTTGAAAATTTGGTCATCATTTTCATTTGTCATGACTATGGTCTTAAGAACATAAGTAGTCTCAAAAAATAGTTTTCAAAAAACATCTTTCAATTCAATTTAGATCAAATTTGAAATCAACATCTACTTTGGTAGATAGGATGAAGTAGTTTAAGATCTTATAATCATCCCCCTAAATTAGTTTTGATGCAAAGAAACACCTTTCCATTCTATTCAAAGCAATTTTTTAATTGAAATTTATTTTGGTGAGATGAAATAATATAGGACCTAATATAGTCATCCAATTCCAATGTAACCATCATCACTAGGATTAATCACTAGTGTGCCCTCTACCATTGGCTCTCAAGTGTGAACATACTTGACACACAATTAATTTTTCCTTCTTCCAAAACCAATCTTTGTAATATAGTTGAATTTCTAATGACAAAAAAATTCAAAATTCAATATCTTCCATACTTTTGGTCTAATAATTACAAAATTGCTTTTGTTAAACCCTACTCATTATTCCGGACTTTCCCACAAAATCTAAAACACACCCCAATTTCCCTAAACCTTTTAATTTTGATTTCATTGAATTTTCAATGGAAAAAATGTTCAAAATTGAATAACTCTTAACCCATATGTCTAAACACTATGAACCCACCTTAGTGAAACTGTGGCCTGGAAATATTTCCCTATTGTTTTCCAAGGTTCACATTATGAATAGGGGTTGTCTATCTTTGTCTAAGTGTCAACAACCAACTTGTATCTTGTCATTTATCATTCACTTGAATGGGATGTAATTCGTGGAAGTTGTGATAATGAAGGCGCAAGTTATTAAGGAACGAGGATAGAAGTTAATTGGTTGTTTTGTTTTGTTTTGGTGTGTGTGTGGTTGTAGAGACCTTGGAGTTGGAGCTGAATTGGTGGAAATTGGGCATAAGAAGTGAGACGTTGAGAAACTAAATATCAATTTTCCTAACTTTTTATTGGAGCAAAAGGCTTGAAATCATAGAAGTGTTGTTTTGAATGTTTTGTTTTCTTGGCTTTTGCACATTGAAGCGAAGAATGCCTTGGCGTGTTCATTTTTTTTTGCTCATGCATTAGAATTTCTAATTTCTGCTACCTAGAAGATGCCATGCAAGGTGGATGGATTTAGATAGGTTTAAGGACATTGATGGAGATGATGCCAGGTTCTAGAGGATCAAGAAAGGGCTAATCTATTTGTGGCAAACATTGTTTAAGTTTTGTTGATCCCATTATGTTTGTAATGGTGTTTTCTATGAAGCAATGGGGGATTGAGTACCTAGTTTATGGGAGCTCTAGGCATACCCTTTGGGTTATTTGGGAAATTTTGGGGTGCCAATTTTAGATTAGTTTTGAGGGTTCCAATTGTTTGAAACTTGTGTTTATTAGTGTCCTCTTGGTTTTGGTTATAGGAAAGAGAAAATATCCTTTTTGCTTGGGATCTAATGGAGGGAGGAAAGGGGATTGTTTATCGATGGTTCATAAATTTTTAGTGTTGATTGCTAAATAAGAAAATCATAATACCCCAATTGAAAGGAGATTTGAAGGGGTTTGATCCATCTATTGTCCTTAGGTCAAAGTCTATAGTTTACCTACTTGCAAATTGTAGAATGATTATTTTACACTGAACAATTTCAACATTGTAACTTCTACATGACATTCCTATGCATATGTGTTCATGGAAAAAATTATGTCTTGTAATGAGCGATGATGTTATGTTGCTCTTTTTGGTATCAAGTTAGTTTTTTTTAGGGAATTAAGGTTAATTATTCAAACTTTGAACTATGTTGGGTGTTGATGTATTTAAATAATTTAGAATGCCAATGGTATGGCTATGCACCAAAGGAGGAATGATATTGTGGAAAAATTCAATATAGAAATGATATATATATTAGGATTGTTGATTTCCATTCCCCACATTTAAGAAAATGAGGTTTTTCTTTCTAGGAGTAGATAAATTGTTTGATGTTGGAGTCAAAGTGGTCCAAGTTGAACATTCAAACATTGAAGCTAAGGCTTTGATTTGGAGATTGAGAAGGTATCTTGAGGGAGAGTGGTTATGGAACTTCAAGCATGAAAAGAAGATGCATTATGAATTATAGCAACTATTAGTTGTATTTTACATTGATAATGATTAAAACCAAGATGATCAATTATATTTAAGGACTCATTTTTGAAGTTCTATGATGAGTCCTACTAAGGATAACAATGCATGGTCAAGTTGGGAGCAACTCCAATCAAGATAATCTTCTTGATCTTTCCATTTTGTATTTTGAAATCCCTAGTTTTGAAAATGGAAAACCTACCCCTAGATTAAGAAAAATATGGATTCCAGCAATTATAATTATAGAACAACATTACATTAAATTTTATATACTCAATATGGAAAAGATGTTTAGTGAAAAGGATAGAGTCATCAAGGTTGATCATTTTGGGATAGTGTCCAAAATGTCAAATTGGAGGTTGGATACGATCAATAAGTGGATTAAATTTTTTTTAGAAAGCATTGATTTTGCTATGGGTTTGGATAAAGAGGGATTTTCCTTTGATCAAGTTATATGCAATAGAAGTAGAATTTTAATTTAGAAATTCAAAAGGTGCCTCAAAATGACAAGCTTTAAAGGCATGGATGAATTATTTTGGGGTAAGGAATTTGAAGATGTTCATGATTGGGTTGAAAGATTAAAGATGGCAGTTGAAATGAAAGGTATTGATGAGCTGAAGTTATTCAAAATTGGTAGGCTCAATTTGAGAAATAAATTTAAGGAATGGTCCAAAAAGCTAACTACTACCCCTACTAATTGGGAGACCATGAAGGAACCATGTTATTAAATGGAACAATGGACAAGGAAAAAATTAGCATTAAGTTGGATTCATTTAAACAAGAGCCCAAGCAATGGGTCCAAGCCTATTATGATAGGATGGAAAAGTTGTTTGTAAGGGGAAAGTTGGAAGATGTGGGGCAAAGGAGAAGGCTTGTGTTTTGATTCTATTTTGAGATCAAAAAATTATGTGTGATGAAGGTCTATGCAAATATGGAAAAATGTTCATTGCAACATTGGAAGTGGAACATGTTTTAATAGAACTAGTGAAATTCTTTTTGAACCATTAAAGGAGGAACAAGATGATGGAATGACAAATGAAATGGTAATAGAGAAACACGTCAATGCTCTCAATGACTCATTCAAAAAAAAATTTAAACAAAATGGTTTTGTAAATCATGAAAGAGGTTCTATTAGAACTAATAACTCTTCAACATGTCAAGTATGAAATTCCATGGAATATGTTACTATGATTTGTCCAAAAATTAAAGATGTAAAACCCAAATGTGGTAAATGTGGTCTCCTTCATAGGATAGAAAATTATAGCATTCGATGTGGATATTGCTCAAGAATGGATCATATCAAAGATAGGTGTTGGAAGAAAGGGAAGGATGTTAAGACCCCAACCAATAATTACTTAAAGCTATAGTTGATGATGAGGCAGCTATTTTGGAACAATTGAATAAAATATGTGGGACTAAACATGACATTTTTTGGGAGCTTGGATGCCAAGGAGGAGATTGAACATGGAAATGCAAGTAATGAACAAATGATAGGGCTATAGAATTGGAGCCAATGGATGATATAAAGGAAGGCTCCTTTAGGTAAAAAAATTTCACAGACTTCATCAAATGTAAGATTTCATTGTTTCCTATGGAGACAATTATTTCTATCCCTAGTGAATTTAAGCATTTTGAGAGCACGGCAAAACTTGCAAGAAAGAAGCATGATGAGAATTTGAAATTAAGTAATGTGATCAAAATTAAAGGAACACTAAATCTTTTGCAACATTTGCATCAACAAAAGCCACTATAATAAGACCTAATTGAAACAAAAGTAAAAGACTTAATTGCTACAAGAGCTTCCATGTCTATCATTGTAGTTGGTGTTGTTTAAGAATTAAAGATCATTCACTGGGTTATTGGTACAAAATCATACAAGATTGCTTCAAGTGTGATTACCCAAGTGTTGGGGAAAATAAATGAAATGCATGCAAAGGTTGGAGAGATCTAATGTCTTATGATGTTCATGTTCATTGACACCAACAGTTATAATTTACTTTTAGGGTTGGGTTTTTTTATCAAAATAGGAACTATCATTAATGTGGAGAAAGGGATGATTCAACTTAGACAATTAAATCTTGGGAACAATATTCAAATGCTCCCACTAAATTCATGGTTAACATGCTACAAGTGGTCAAAGATAAAGCCTAACAAGGTTCTAATACAACGAAAATGATTAAATTAAGGTTAAAACATATGGATATCAACGATGATGCACAACTTTTTGATTACTCTCCTAAGAATAGTCAATCTAGTGGAGATTCTTGCCAATATATTTCTAAGAGTGGAAATGATGAAACAAAAGCTATGGAACTAGATGAATCCGATTTCTTTGAAGATTAGGAAGTTTTGGAAGAACTACAAGATAATAGACTAAATACTTTTGTGATGTAGGAAAGGCCCAACCAAATTATAAATCTATTGTTGGAGGAACAAATTGACAACATAACTTTTGGACAACTTTTTAATTATGAAGCTTTTGAAAATATGATATGTGTTGTGAAAGATGACAATATGTGGAATGAAGCATTCAATAAACAATCAGGAGAATGTTTGGTTGTGTTCCAATTAGGGAAAGGAAATGATAAGCACAAGGAATTACAAATGAACACAACAAAGTTGATGTAAAACAACAAAGCAAATTGGAAATCAAGTTTAAAATTAGTATAGATCCAACATTGGATCAAGGGAGGGTTGATCAATTGTGGAAATTACTAGAACAATTTCTTGATGTGATTGCCTACCATAAAAGCGAACTAGGTTGTTACAAAATTGGGGAACATATTATGGACAAACAAGGTTTCCCACCCTATTGAACTACCCCCAGCATGTTGTCATTTCATCATGAAAAAATTGTGTCCATTGCAACTTGTTTGATGCAATTCAAAAGTGTCCAATATAACTAGATTACAACTAGATTAACAAGTTGCAATGGACATAATTTTCTCATAATGTTTTGGGAAGAAGCAAAGGTCAAAAGGCAAATTGATGTTTTGGTGTTGTTGGGAAAGATAAAACCTAACACATCTTAGTATGCATGTGAAGTAAATTTACATGTTAAGAAGGATTGTAATAGTAGATTTTGTGGGGACTATAAACTATTAAATCAACAATCCAAACATGATGCATTTCCAATGCAATTGGTTAAAGATGTCTTGATGTAGCTAGGGAAATCTTAATGGTTTTATGCATTAAACTTATAGTCTAGGTTCTATCAAATAAAGATGATGTTAGAAAATGTATGAAAATTAGCCTTAATAATGTTTGATTAGAGTACATGCCTTTTGACATGATACATGCAACTAGTTCCTTTACCAAAACAATGACTAATGTATTCAAAGCCTATATGGACAAGTTTTTTAAGGTGTTTGTTAATAACCTCAACATACACAATTTGACATGAGAAGAACATCTAGAACATTTGTGTTTTGTAGTAATGACGTTGAGGGAAGTAAATCTAAAACTCAACCCAAGCAAATCCGAATTTACAAAAACCAACAATTGTTTTTAAAAACACATTGTTAATAGAGAAAGAACTCAACCATATTAGAGAAAAATTCAAGGGATGACAAAATTTCTAGTGCCTACATCTATCACTAATGTTTGTGCTTTTCTTGGGCTCACTAAATATTATAAGAACTATGTGAAGGTGGTAATCCTATCCTTAATGACGATACCATATTTTGAGTTGACAAAGAGCCATTATCACCTTCAATAAAAATAAGTCTCGCAAGGCTGGCTGGTAATCCTGAGAAAAGGCAAGGAAAGAAAACTATGAATGGAAGAGTAAGCATCTAGTTTGCCAAACTAGGAGCACACGCAGAAGAAATTGACAAGAAAACAACCCAAAAAAAAAAAAACAGTGAAACAAACATACATAAAAACATGCTCACCTGCGCGAGAAGATTGTGATATTACTGCGTCGAAAGAGATTTCGTGAACTCGCACCGTGATGAAAAAACTACAACATCCACAAAGGAGTTCCTGGAGGCTTTGGAGCTTCGTCGATTACGAGTAGGCATCTTTCCTGTATCTTCGTTTCTTTTGTAATCATTGTGGAGGGTGGTTAAAAGAAAAGAAAAGGGCCAAAATTGGAAATTTCTAAAGAAAGAGAATTGTTCATATAGTAAAAGGATGGAAGGTACACATTTTGGTGGCTTTTTTGTGAACTTTTGTTGCTTTTTGTTGCTTTTTTGCACACACAACTGTACACTAAAAATAAAATTACATTCCATAAAAAAGCAAAGGGGGAAAAAAAAAAGATTGTCATGTGGCATTTTCTTGTTCGTTTCAAAAGTGTTGTGATTTGTGACCAAACGTGTCTTTCAAATTTGTGAAATATGTTGTGTAAGTTTTGGAAGATTTTGAAAAGGTGCATTTTGTCCACATCGATGACTTTGATTTTGGACAAAGAAAATTGCTAAACTTTGTGTTTCAAAAGTGTTGTGATTTGTGAATAAACGTGTCTTTCAAATTTGTGAAATTATGTTGTGAAAGTTTTGGAAGATTTTGAAAGGGTGCATTTTGTCCACATCAATGACTTCGATTTTGAACAAAGAAAATTGCTAAACTTTGTGTATTAACCATCATCCCATTACAACACGACATGTAAGAAAAGTGTGGGCCTCTTAGGGTTTGGTGTCACATCTATCTTGTACTAGGGTTAGTTTTGTAGAGGAGAAGGTGTAACAAAAAGAAAGGGATATGTAACCCTTGATTCTATCCTTTTAATCTTTAGTCTCACCTTTCACAATACCTAAACATTATTAGCACTCTCATACTTGAACTTCTACACATTTTAACACTTTCATAATCACATCGTCAGTCACAAATCATTGTTCACTACAAATTTGTTCACATGAATGAAATGTCAATAATAAATTATCGTAGTACATTTACCATTTTGGCAACAAATTGTCGAATATTTAATAAAATTTAAAATCTTAACTTTGGCACTTGATTTTTTAAGTCTGAAATTTTTAGCAAATAATGGTTAAACAAATAATAAATTGGGTTTTGTTTATTAGTATGGAACAATTTAGTGTGACTAACTTGAATCAATTTTAAGTCAATATCCTAGGAGGTCTACGGTTCAAAACCTAGGAGGTCTATGATTCAAATCTTGATAGTTGAAAATTTTTATTTTATTAAAATTTTGACACAAATAATAAATAATTTTTCAAAAGTTTGGCAAAACGGAAAAATAATTTTTTTATGCCCAAATGGTAAAGGTATTACAATACGTTGTCAGGCTATCCTAATCAATTGATCTAGACCAACAATAGGGGGAAAAGAAAACATGATAAATTTGTGGATCTAAATGGATCAAATCATTTCAGATCTCCTTTGTGGAGCTATCATTGTCTTACTTTGGCATTGGTTTGACAACATTGTTTGTCCATAACATTAATGTCTCAAAAGTTACCTTTAGGAAGTTTAAATAAGAAAGGTTTAGTTAGTTGAACCACTACAAAAAATCCACTTCCCCCAAGTCACAACAATGTTGAAACAATTCCCTTCTTGGAGCTCCTAACTTTGGGTCTCCTTTTCCATCTATACATTTCCAAAAAACTTTCCCCATATCTCAATACGCCATACCTAAAGATCTAATGCCAATTCAAACAAGCTCATTAACTTGCTTATGAATTTTCTCATCTCCACACTTGTTACTTTATTCATGTTTTTGCATATGACCTAGTTAATCTCCAAACTATAGTATGCATCAAAAATAATTAAAAAATTAGGAATTGCTCTATCCAAAACATTGATTGCATTCCTCCCATAATGGCACCAATAATACCAAAAAAATCTAAATCACATTTTCAATTCCCAAAAACATTTCACTTATTCTCCCATTATACACACACATTCCCAAAACCCAAATTCAAAAACTAAAATGTTTACACTACTAGAAATCTTGTCATTTGCAACTAATCACTATGCAACTAGCATGCAACTGGTTGTGATTTGTAATTAATTTGGTCATGTTTGCAACTAACATACAACTAAATATGTACAACATAAACAAGTGTCATAAAAATAATGGGCTAAATTTATACATATTTAGATATTATACTTAATATATCTACATAGGTTATATATAATAGTATTATGTACCTCTAGTACTAAGGTTAACCCCATGTTAACTTAGGCTAGCCCAAATTAACCTAGGTTAAATAAACTAAAAAGTTAAACTAACCATGGCTAAATTAAATTAGGATAAACTAATTATGGCTAATTTAAATTGAACTAAATTAAATCAAATTAAATTAACCACGGTTAAAATTAAGCTAAACTAAATTCATTATGGCTAAAATAAAAAAATTAATTGAAATTAAACTAAATTAACCATAGTTAAATTAATTTAGGTTAAAATAATTATGGCTAAATTAAATTAGGCTAAAATTAACCATGGCTAAATTTATTAGATTAAACCGATTATGGCTAAATTCAATTAATTTAAATTAATTATGGCTAAATTAAGTTAAGCCAACCTATTTATGGCTAAATCAAATTAGACTAAATTAAATTAAACTTTATTAATTATGGCTAAACTAAATTAAGTTAAATTAAACTAGGCTAAAATAAATATGGCTAAATTAAGTTAGGCCAAAATAATTATGGCTAAATTAAGTTAGGTTAAACTAATTATTGCTAAACTAAATTATGCTAAATTAAGTTAAACTAAACCATGGTTTAAATATGTTTGACTTCATTTTATTTTGGAATATTTTTTCAGAAAATGTACATTTGATTAAACAAAAAATTATTCAAAATCAATTAATATGATAATATTTTTTAAATTATTATAAATAATCATAATTATTTAATTAAATGTTTATTATAATTATAATGATAATCAATTATATATATAATCAATAGTTTTTACATATTTAAATTTTATTATTTATGTTAAAATATGAATGTAAATAGGGTACAATAATTAACCTACAAGTATACAAATGTTTTAAGCAATTATTAATTTAAACTAGATAATAATATTAAAATCATATTTTCATTAAATAATCGTAATTACTAAATATCCTATAATCACCTTTGAAGTGCAAAAGAAAAAGAGTAATGAAAAACTAACAAGAAGAAAAATAAGAAAAATAAGCTTTCCAAGTTATAAAATGTTTTTTTTTTTTTTTCCTGAAGACCCCTCCTACTTTCAAAGTTCATAACTTTCTTATATTCATTTTAAACAATTTAAAGTGTTGTAGGAGCGCCATCTAAAGTCCTACAAATCACATTGGAAACCTAATAACAAAAAAAAAAAAACATAAAATGAACTTTTTGGTTGTTTAAGAACTGGCCTCAATAGTTTCTTTTTTGAATTTTTTGACCCCCTTTACTTTGGGCGGGCATAACTTTCTCATTTCTAATTTGTTTTCAATGATTCTTAGTGTGTTAGATGCGCCAAGAGGAGAGCTTCAAGTTTTGTTTAGACACCAAAAGCAATAGAGCCCTCCCCTGGCTGTTATACTTTAATACAATAGTTGCGTCTAATGTGCAATTAGGTTGGTTCATGAAGTTTGCAATGGAATGTTTTAACCCATATCCTTTGGCTTCTAATTCTATTTGGCTCATTATTTAAGTAAAAGCAATAGTTATGTTGAAACCAAATATCAAGTGCCATTGGGGATGAGTGAATGAAAAAAACTTGACCTTTATGAAATGGTCAAACCTAAAAATAAAATCAGATTATTCTAAACCTATTTATATAACCTAAACCTAGCTATTTTTCAACCTATTTACACACCTAAATAAACCTACTTAATTAATAGGGTTTAATTATTATCTACTTACTTAGGCACCATGTGTCAACATTTTATTAGCCATAAATTGCTAACTTAGATTTCATTAATTAATATGTAAATTTTAAAAAATAGGTGGGCCTTGATTGCCATGTGTCACCATATAATTGGTGTTAAAAACATTGAACACGTGTCAAATGGTCAATGAATGTTAAATGGTGTGCCACATGTCATCATCCTAGTGGCAAACACTTTATTGATTGAGATTAATGCAATGAATTCTTAATTTTGAAAACACAAAAAAGTTAAATAATGACACGTGTCCACAAGCTAGTTATCTAATTTTTAAACATGTGTCATATTTTGATTAGTTGCATGTAGTTGCAAGGAAAGGTGCAACTACATTGGATTGATATGTATGTATGAACATGTATACTAACACCGTATATACATGTTGCATACATAGTGTCGCATGCAATTGCATGGATATGCAAGTTGATTTAGGCAACTTCACAAATTTACAATTGCATGTGTCGCATGCAATTAAATTTTAGTTGCAAAACCCAAATTTTCTAGTAGTGTTAACTATTTTATGTTGTTCTAATCCACTATTTTATTTTGCACACCACCCATTCATTTTTTGAAACTTGCCACCAAAACACATTGCCTACCATCATCAAAGGTCATCAAAAGCTTCAAAGCAAAAACCTTGACCATTTGTTACTTGAACATAACTCACACAAAAACAATCCAATATATTTGCCATCACCATTAACTTAGAACACACAATCCAACACCAAAACACCAAAATAAAAAAATTCCATTAAAGATATTCATCAATTGCTCACTTTCTTGTTGAATTCTCTTTCTAACTTCATCATCCTTTTTTCATCCATTAGGTTTTCATTTATAACAAATATTCATTCAACTCCATTTCCTCCCACAAAGGGTCTAAAATAAACATTTTAAAATTTGAAACTTCCATCCCAAGGCCAATAGGCTGAAGGGAGGGGCCAAATTTTTGAAAAGGTTTAATTTTAAACCTTTCACATGTGTAAAAAATCAACAAATTTTTCACGCTATCTTTGAATCATTTCACTTTTTTTTTTTTACTTTCCCTTAAAACATCATCATCATTGTTATTTCATGGTTGTCATTTTTCTTTTTGTGCAAGCTTTTTCTGGTTCAGCTCTTTGTTTATTTTCTTGCTAGTTTTGGGAATGATTTCTTTTTTTTTTCTTGTAAATGTTCATTTGTGTCAATGACATCAAAATTTTTTTTTTTACAATTTGTAGAAATGTTGTTTAACTTCATTGTTGTAATTTGTTTACATTATACAATTCTTGTTTTCAATAAATTCTTGTAAAAAAAAATTACAATTAAATTGGCATTGTTTGGTTGTAACCAAATAGTGGGGCAACTGCACACAAACAATTGTTCAAAATATTATGATATCATATTCCTCACTTAAAATACACACATATTCACATAAATCCATCATTGAATTACACATTGTATAAATGCTAACGTGTTGGTTTGAAACTTCCACTATGATTACAAGCATTCAATTAAATTAACACACTTTTTTGTTCTCTTCAACAAACCAATGCCACAAATTTTGACCATATACCCATCCAACCCTCAAATCCACAAATATGAATGACATTGAACAACACCCAGGGATGGTACAAACTAACATAACACCCAAACTCCTTGGTAGATTACAATTTATCTTCAAAACCCAAAATTGCCCCTCCCAGAAAACAAGTATTAAATTCAAAACTCCCAATTTCATAGATACTCAAACCCCTTATGTACATCAATGCATGAAATAGCCCATGTATGTTAAACTTGGGCACGAAAAATCCCCCATAGATCAACCATACAATACCTTTGAATATGTCATCATTTCTATTGAATGCTTTGATGGATTTTATAATATCCAAACTCTTATTCACCTTCTCCCATGCACAGTGGAAATTTGAAGAGGGAGAGGTGAACAAAGCTACAAACTACACACGATGTGAGCATTCATACCATCATCAAAAAAATAAACATTGAACTCCATAAACATTTACATGCATCCTACCCAACAAAAAATAACCAAAACAATGGTAGAAGAAAATTCAATGTTTAGTTTCTAGGTGACCCACTTTCTATCAACATCACCAATTCAACTATAACCACACACAACCAAAGAATCAAACAACCAAACAGATCCCAAGAACTTCACTCCTTCATAACTTGTGCCATCATTGTCACCATCTCCACAAATCATATGCAACTCTAGTGAATGATAAAAGACAAAATATAGGTTGGTTTTTGGCAATTAGACATTAACATGTAACATCATTTTTACATTGCAAACCCCAAAAGATAACCAAAAATAATTTTGGGCTACATAATGGGTTTAGATTTGAAGTTTTTCATGTTTTCTTTATAAATTTGTTTTGTAATGTTCCTCAATGTTTTTCACATTTTTTCCCAACTTTCTAGTGCTTTTTGTCATGCTTCTTATAATTCTTCCTTTTTGGTTTTTTAAATTATTTTTGTATGTGCATCTTACTTAATTCTTGGTTTTTGGTTGATTCTATGCAAGTGAGGGCAAATATTTTTCATTTTAAAATTTTATTTTGTTTTACACATCTAGGGTTTTCAACTTTGGATTTTTTCACATTTTTCACATTTCTTATGTTTTTTTTTTCCTAACATTTGTTACATTTCTTCTCACACTTTTATTTTGTTTCATGACACTTTTCAACACTTGTCATGTTTCCTTTCATACTTTTATTTTGTTTCACAACATTTTTCAACACTTCTTATGTTTACTTTAGTCTTTTTATTTTGTTTCACATTGTTTTTTGGCGTTTGGATGAACTTTTGTATATTTGGTTGGTTAATGAGTTGCACCAATTTATTATGCCATTTTTAGGTGGACTTTAATAGATTTAATTAGTTTAGGAATTACAATTCTTTCATTGATTTAAATTCCATTCTACCATGCCATTTTTGGGTTGACTAAAGTTTTAGATTTATTTAGTTTAGGAGTTTCATTTTTTCATATGAATTCCATTTGTCATGACATTTTAATTAAATTTAATTTGGGAATTTTTTTCTCATTTTTCCATTTTAAAAATTAAATAAATAACTTAAACACCCTAATTTACATAATGACTTGCTTACTTGCTTGAAATGACTTACTTCCATCCATTTACCTATTCACTAAATATGGGATGTTAATGTTAGAAAACAAGGATATTGCATGCAAAAGAATAAGTGAATATTTGTTTCTTCCCACCTACCTACCTACTATCTATTGACTTTGCCATACCTATCTATGCCCTACTTAACTACCTGCAAAATGTTTAGGCACTTTGAAGGTAGGTTTATCCAAACAATGTATTGAAAGATATCTATGGAAACACCTTGTTTTCTTCAACTTAAGGAAACATGTGACTTAAAGGCATGTCCTATAAAAGAAAAGACATATGTAGGGTTTTATTTTTGTGCCTTTCTACATGGGGATGTGACCGTTGCCTTTTTTATGTTTGTTCATGAAGATTGATAGTGATGGCAACTTGCAAGAAGGAAGCTATTATTTTGTGGGATTCTTCATATTTGGTTTGTTGTTGAATCTTATGTGTTGGCTAACAAGATTTGTGTGGAATGTGTTGTGTGGAGGAAGTGTGATGGAGGATTGTGATAAAGAACATTGATGAAGATTTAAACAAAAAAGCTTTGGGTAGAACTTCAAAAAAATTAAGTCCATTTTGTTAATTTTATGTGTGTGATTATGTTTCTACAAAAAGGCATTATATTTAAAATCTCTTTTCCACTACGTAAGGACAAGTTGTTTGTAAGTTAGAAAACAAAATGTAAGAATTGTGTTTTTGATGGTTTCCTTGACCTAGAACTGAAGAATTGGAAGTGATGATAGATTTTAGAGTTCATTGTTTAATAGGTCCCATGTTTGAAGGTCTTGAGTTAGGATTTGGATTCTTAAGTGGATCGTGAAGATGGGGGAATTGTTGTGCATTAAGTTGGGAACGATTTTCATCATCAAAGGAACAAGATTTTGATGTTATGGGTTTTATGCTGCTAGGTCATGGGATGACACTTGTCAATGGATGAGAGTGTTGAACAAAGAGAGTCTAGTCTAATTTATTTTATCAATGTCATCAAGGTTTATTATTGCAGTACCTTTACCATCTTGACATAAATTAAATTATTTCTTGTTTTGCCAAACTTTTGAAAAATTATTTATTATTTGTGTCAAAATTTTAATAAAATTAAAAGTTCAATTGTCAAGTTTTGAATTGTAGACCATCCATGACAACAACTTAAAACTGAGGCAATCCAGACACACTAGACTGTTCCATAACATTGACAAGACCCTATTTATTATTTTGTATATCCATTATTTGTTGAAAATTTCAGAATTAAAAAATCAAATGTTGAAGTTAAGATTTCAAATATAATTAATTATTTGATAGTTTGTTGTCGAAATGATAAAAATATTACAATATAATCAATGTTTGTTTGTAGAATGCAATTGAATTGTTGTTGTGATGGTGTGGTATTGATCGTTGGAAACCATGTTGCAAGGATCTTAGTGGAATAAAAAGGATTGTGTGGATTGCTTTTGGATATTGCATAACATAATTGCTAGAGGCAATTAACACACACACACACCCAATTTTTGGTTACAAACCTTCTAGCCCTCAATGATAATAAGGGTTAATCCCCGAATGCAAGTTGCGAGGACAAGTAAGTTAAGGAGGTTGCAAAGAGGTAGATAGTTGAGATGAAAGAGGGGTGGGGGGGTGGGGAGGGTTCAATTAGGAAGGTTGATTGAACTAGGATGAACCCACTCTTATGAAAGTTGAAGTTCATCCCTTTTGGTTTGAAATCAGATTAATTTATTTGGATGGTGAATTTGTGAGTGTTGGCTCAATTGAGCCATTAGAATGAAGTTGAAATAATGTTCCAGTTGTTTGAAAAAATCCTGAGTAAAATAACCTTGGGTCCTTTTTTTTTTGAAAATATTTTTTAATAAATAATATTTATTACTAAGATTTAAACAATTATATATTAGTAATTTTGATAAAGGAGTGGCAGGTTTCATGAAAGAACTAAGCAAAGAACCCCCATGGTTGATTGTAGGTTGTTTAAATAGTTATTGGATTTTTTCAGAGCCATAGTTAAGGATCGGAACCAGTTCTTCTGATTTTGATTTTTTTGAGAACCATCAGTTCCAAGGGTCAGAATTGGGTCTTTGATATATTTTTGGATCCCATTGATCAAAGGTTCAAATACCAAACCCTTCACCCATCCCTTCTTTCCTTGAACAAAAAGTAGAACCTCAAAACACAAGGGAACCAACTCACAATGTTGTGAAACTATTGAAAAAACAATTGTGTAGAATCAATGATTTTTTTTAATAAAAAAAAGGTTGCCAAAATTTCAAAAAGATTTCTATCTATGATTCAAGTAGGTAGCCAAAACAATATAAAGGATGTCTAAATTTTTCCCTTTCACATTTTGTTAATAGCCCAAAAT
>Ga0209611_10007433_pt1 | contig 17559 bp, 11 predicted proteins | sample S1TSphgellanicum_3_FD_187693 | JGI IMG/M metagenome (GOLD analysis project Ga0209611, IMG submission 187693) | Host-associated microbial communities from peat moss isolated from Minnesota, USA - S1T2_Fc - Sphagnum magellanicum MG (SPAdes) (version 2) | ecosystem: Host-associated > Plants > Peat...
ACTTGATTATACACTTGTTGATAATAAGCTTGTATAGTGTTTAAGATGCCTAGAGGCCATATACATTCACCCCATTAATCCTTTTAATTAGGATCGAAATTCAAGAAATAGGATTAGCATTCAATGGCTTTTGTTCAATGTTGGTGTATGGATGGGAAAAAACTCATAATTTTTAAAAACATGTAGGAGTGAAAAAACAATTGTGCATTAGTTTTTTTTCCCCTTAGTTTCTTTGTTTGTGGGTTTGTTGTGCCTTTTTGGGCATCAAAATCTTGTGGTTTTCCATTGGGATCTTTACCCCCCCCCTCCACCCCAATCAAGCTTTGGTCGACCAAGGTGGTTTTGCACAAGCTTTGATTGTTGTTTTGCCAAAAAAAAAAAACATTGTTACATCAAAATCTGAAAAAGCAGCTAGTGATGGGTATTTCTATTGGTCTCCCTAGAGTCTTTGGTTTAAAGATTGAATAGGTGGTACTAGAACATAAGAACAATTAAATGTTTTGTTAAATAACTTTTAAGTTTTTTTTTGAAGAGGGGAGGGGGGAATGAGAAATTGTGCAAACCCACACTGGTCCAAAGATAGGCCTAGTGTCAAACAAAAGCTCAATGGGGAGTGTTTAGAGTCTCCCACCCTTTGGGTCAAGCACAAATTGTTTGAACACAAGCTTGAATGGTAGCTTTTGGATGTCAACACAAGAAAGTTGGATGCCCATTGATTAAAGTTTTTCTACAACTCTTGCTCTATAATCCTCAATAGGAATTTGTAAAGGTCGTTCAAGAGAGTCTATCTACAAAAGGATATTTGAGTTTTATGATGTTGATTTGGTGTTTTGATTGTTCTTTCATAATTGTAAATCACATGGAGAATTTTCTTAAACGTATTTGGAGGGTAGGTTTTATCTATGATTATCCTTTAAAATAAAAGAAGGATGCATATTATGTTTACTTAGAGCATCTCCACCGCAACTATAGTAATTATCTCATTTCTCATTAATTACGAGTGTTTTTAACAACCTATTAAAATTAACTCCACCAAACATAATTCTCAACCCCACTCATCACTTGCAAACCTTCACATTAAGTGAATAATGAAAGAAAATGCCCTATGTTGGTGATCCTCAATTGGGCTATGTCAAGCTTGTGTTTTTTTTCTTTTTTCTTTTTTTGATGGTTGGGTTTCAACACATTATAATAAATAGATTGTGCATTTGGAACTAGGTTTTAATAGGTTCTAACATCTTTGGAACTTGAGTGCAATGGAAGTTTGATGTTAACATTTACATGCAATCATGCACGTTGAACTTGAAGATGACAATGACAATGAATTATTCATGTAAATGTTGTTAGTGCAAATGTATAATGCATTCGAATGGCAAACATGGTGGTTCTTTGCTAGGTTATTGAACAAATTTTGATCATTAACAACATTTAGACCACTCATAAATATGGAAAGAAATTTTTTTTTCATTCCATGTACATGATGATCAGTTTTTTCATAAAAGATATAGGATGAGACACAATTTTTAAATAAGAAACTTGAATGTTGTTCATGTTCAAGATTTTTTATTTTGTGCAATGCAAGGATGTGTGTGGGCACTTGGGCCTTTATTCCATCCAAAAGTGCACTATAGTTTTGTGAATGTTAACATATGGCATTGTAACAGATGCCACTGGTGAGTATTGTCATTTGGTCGAAATCACAACCACCAAATGTTTGTAACATTTGTCAAAGCAATTCATGATAATTTTGAGTGTAAATACTTGTGACAATCATCACGTGATGATTTGAAAAAACAACTTAGAATCAATGAGAATTGCAATTTCCCTAAAATGTTTACATCACTAGATTGTGTGTACTATGGATGGAAAATTGCCATGTTGTTTTGCAAGGGCAATTCACATACAAGGATAAACACAAATATATTATTTTAGAAACAATTGTTAATTAGTCGTTGTGGATATGGCATGCTTATTTTGGGTTGTTTGGATGTAATAATGATTTGAACATGGTTGATTAATCTGCTTTGGTTGCAAAGTTTACTTACAAGGCTTAGAGAGTGGTGTGAACTTCAGAATGAATAAGGTTTATGAACATTTTTATCTACTTATCAATGGGATTTATCCAAGGTCGTTGATATTTGTTCAAATGATCCATGAATCACAAGGAAAAAAGTGATAACATTTTGCAAAATGTTAAAAGAATGCACAAAAAGATGTCAAGTATTGTTTCGATGTTCTCCGAACCATATGTCAAATTATTGCAATTCCCAATAGACAATGGAGTAAAGAGGTGATAGCAAATGTGTTGATGGCATGTGTGGTCCTTTGCAACATGACCATTGAAAATGAGGAAGGTTATAATTTAAAGTTAATTTGGCAAGACCATAATCCTTTACAAATTTTCTTTTTCACATTTAAAATTTCATGAATGGCACAAATGCCATAAAAGATGTTGATGCCTTAGATTTAGAAATGACATCATTGAACACATGTGAACATTGAAAGGCAACAACTTGCATTGAAATGAAAACCTTTTGTTTTTACAAATTTAAATGTTTCAATGTATGTTTCAACATTCACTACAACTTCAATTTTTATTAAAGAATACATAACAACAAGCAAGTCATGATAGTTTTATGTATCACGAAGGTCATTTTACATTTTATTTCATCAACCTTCACTAATGGTTTCTCCAACCTTCCCATCGCCTAAATAACTACTCCTAATGTTTTTTTATAAATTTCATTACCTATCACCAGGTACATTAGTCCCAATTCTCACACTACATGTGCAAACATAATTGACATGGAAACACCTATGTCAATGAGTTGTTCAACAATATGGTCATTCACTTCCATCAAAAGATGCAAATTTTTGCTACAACTTTTTTTGTGAATTTAAATTCTTGGAAGCTCTTATTTTACATGTTCAATCACCAATTTCATTGGTTTTTCCCGTATAGTTCTCCCTTTTCCTCACCATATTTATCAAAAATTTCACGTGATATAATTCTTTTGCTATGGTAAATATGGTCTCCATTAGTGTTAGTGATATCTTAGCTTTTGGGTGTAATCACAATCAAACGAGCCAAAAACCATGTCAGATGACCGCCAATTTTTTTTGAAAACTATAATTTTGTTAGATATGTTTTTGTGGTGCCACCTTAGTCCCATGGTAATCATGGGAAGTTTTACTAAATGACTAATATGAGTGTTAAAGAATTCAAAATAAAAATTGAAAAAAAATTATTTTGGGTTTTGGTTTTAATAAAAGACCTTTGAACTTGAACAATAGTTACATCAAAAGTAGTCAATTTTTAAATTACTAAGCTAAAGATTCTCTTAATAATGGTATTTTGATGAGAAAAAAATTGAGATGATGTTAATTGATTACCCACACTCAAGAAACACTCACAATTTGAAATTTTTGAAATTTGAAATTAAAAAAAATAAAATCTATTGAACAAAATTTTACGATTTCAAAAGTCCTTTACCACATGTCAATGGGGTGTAATGTACATGACATCTAAAGAAAATTTTTATTTTATGATAAAAGAAAAAAAATAATTAACATTTTTTCATGCAATTTGAAATTAGGATAATTTTTCAAAACAAAACACAAAGTTTGGTAAAATTTGTACACTTATAGAAATTTTTTAGTTATTCATCAAAAGTTAATACAAAAAATGTAGTGTATTGAAAAATGTGATGTATTTTTAATCACATATTGCAAATGGTTTCATCCAAAAAATCCTTTGTATGAAAAAATGAAAATGACCAAAAAAATGATCATAGTCCTTGAGTTCTTTATCATCGTTGGTTCATTTGATTGTGATTACACCTTTTTATAAAGTGAGATGGGATCTTAGATTTCATTGTTGATTCCTTCCCCAAACCAAAATCTCCAATGTTTGTGACAAGCTTGTAATTTGCTTCTTTTACCACATTTTTATTTGCTATTATCTTTTGTATTGTGTTCCCAATGGCATTCTTTCTCTATGAATTTGAACTTGCAAGAATATATTTTTGATGGTATCACATAGATGTCTAATTACTCCATTGTGGCATGTTCATCATCTACTAACATTTTAAGGACTTGTTGGCTTTAAAAGACCCCTTTCCATCCTTTCCTTTTTTCTAACATCTTTCCTTAGTATGCATTAATCCCATAAAATGGTTACATTTAATGGTGTAACTTTTTGTTTCATGCAACATTCCAAATTTGGCACATTTTGATAAAAAATCATTATTTTTGGACGATTAATAGCAACATGATCAATAGTTATACACAATTGACAAATTTCAAAATTGTTGAAAACATAAAAACTAGCTCCCAAATTAATTCCCACTCCTTATGATTGGGGATTTTGAATTTAAAACATTGATTTGCTTTTCTGTAACCAGTTGTCTTAATATTTTATATTATTGTTCTTCTTTTAAATGTTCATATGGAAAATCCCTTAAGTTTTTTATAACACGTTCCATTTTAATCACAACATTAAACATTTCTTCAATGTTTTATAAGTTCAAACCAGAAAAAATTTTGATTTTTGGTTTGAGTTTGGTTAAAAACCTTTTTTACTCCCCACCTAATATTTTTCATTTCTCAAAAAAATTGTCCAATCTATCAAAATATTTATGCACTTTTTCATTAAATTTTTATTTAATGGCATTAAGTTTTACCCAAATCACATCATCATGCACATCACCGTATTTTTGTATCATTAGGGTTCTAAATTCAACCTTTGATCTATTGGAGTTAGGTTCAATTTCTTGAACCACTCCTTAACCCTCCTAGGCAAATTGAGTTTGACAATTTTGAAAAGTTTATTGATGTTTAATTCTTTCACTTTTGTTTCCACAACCAAGTGTCCCACCCAATGATTAACATCTTCATTATCATGCCCCCATCCTCATGATCATGTTGGGTTAATGCATGGTTGGGTGGACCAATTTGGGTGTCACACTAGCCAATTCTGCCTTGTGGTTGCCATTGCAAGACCCATGTCGCTTTATAGGTTTTTAAATGTATTAAAATGGACTTGGTTTAAATATCTTAACTTGAATATCTACATGATGCACAAAATCATTTTACAATTTTTTAAAAGTTGTAAAAGCCATGGACTTTTGAACTCAAAACTCATGGACTACACCTTTGATTATCATTTATGTGGACTATGTTACGATCCATTGATTGATGGGGTGTGTGTTAGGGAATTGGAATTAGTAAAATATCATATCAAAGAAGTGTATGAACAAAATAAATAATGAATTGAATTTGAAAACTATACTTATGGACTTTTGAATGGGTTAATTAAAAGCATTTATCCATAAGTCCATATCATATTGGAGGAAGAAATATTTTATTATTATTTTTGTTTAAATGCTTAAAAAAATAAAAACTCTTGATGTGCCACCAATGACATGGAAAAAATATGGAGGAAATCAATGTAAACTAGTGTAAACTAGTTGTAATTTCCAAATTTTGACCATTTTTTTCAGTAAATAGGGACTTTGGTTCTATGGCAAATTGGTCCACCCAACCATGCATCGACCCTGCCCCCAAAAGCTCATTTATCCCTTGTGACCTAATCATGTGAATTACCTTTTATCCTTCACACAAAACACATAAAGTTAATTTCTTATAAATTTGAATCTTCATCCACCTCTCTTTCTTCCTCAATTTTGACAACCTTCAACATGTTAACATCATATACCTTAAAACTAAAATTCACATCTCTTTTCCCTTTAAACTCCTTTTCCCATGTACTTGTTAAACTATGACAATATTTCCAACCTAAAGAATGGGCCTCATGATTTAATAATTCTATGGGTTCATAAATTTGTTTCTAGCTTTCAACTTGTCTTTATACTTGAAATTGTACAAATGGTCACCTCCTTCAATTAAGTTATTGTAGATATCAAAATCCAAAGGTATCCTAACCTATGAATGGAATTTCATGTTAGGTTTTCATGAATAATCTTTTATTCTTCAAGTAATACCATTGGGCCAAGTGGATGCCTGATGTGAAAAAAAACCTAGTTTTGATGGGGTGCAAAAAGACATAGCTCCATTTGTCCCTTTAAGTTTTCGACCAAATAATAATTATCATGTAAAAACCAAAATGTGGTACACCCACAAGAAAATCCCCTACTTCCATTGCCTTTGGATCAAAACCTATTATTTTTATGGTAACAAAGCTTGTGATACATAATATGACAATACTTGTGGGATTATCTTTTCCAAATTTTAGTTTGATCAAACATCATTTTTTTGACCTTCAAACCCATGTTTTTGCTCTCACAAATCGTCTTTTATAATTTGTAACAACTTCCAAATCCATTCAATTACTATTTTTAATGTGATCCAATACCACCTTTAGGATTAGTCATTCTCTAATTTCTCTATTCATGTGTTTTCACCATCCAAAATCAAAACATCAATTGCATGATCTACCTTCTTCTAGTACATTGGAAAGTCCTATTCTAATACCAAAAAGAGAGGCCCTTAAAAAACTAATAAACTATGGTAAGTTTCATTAAACAACATACACCTAACTTAATGGTCTTAACATCTTTTCAAAGAGTTGAGTAAAAATTATCATACATTAATTCCAACAATTTCTACCATGCAACATTTTTACACTACATGTCCTAATGAAATTAAATGTGCTTTTATTGGGATCATATTCTCATAGTGCACTAGATCTTGGTCCCATTACACGTAACACTTGCCCAAATTATAAAGTTCATAGATTGCATTCCAATCTCACACATTACACTCAAAAAAAAAAACATATATTTACACAATTTTAAGGTGTCCAAGTCATTGAAGAACACTACTTGATGATGGCTCCCCTTTCCCATAGATGAACACAAAAATATCTCCCCACAACATAATATTATTTGTTGTCCACACACCATACACTATCAAAAGATCAAATGCAACTCAATAAAACAAATTGTAACCCAACAATCACATAACATATCATTTCAAAATATCCATATGCAAAAGTGCATAATCACTTCATTCTCAAAGCTTCAAGGAATTTAATATTCTTGATTCTAACACTGATTTTTTTCCTCACATCCAACATAAAGGCTAAATATTTATTTCAAAAACCAAACTTCAAACTTCTTACCAGTCTCCAAGATCCCTTGCAAACAATCAAGAATTCAACAATAAGCATCATAATTTCCAAAATAAACCCTAACATTATAAAAGACCCAGATGCCCATAATGTTTACATGACATTTTAGGGATGTATGGGTGGAATTTGGGGTGCAAATTTTTTCTTGCACCCCAAAAATTTCCAAGTCTTGTGACACATCGTAGGAACTTGATGTGGGTGCACATTTATGACACCCATGTTAAAAAAAATGACATGTTGCCACACATGGCATTAAGATGGTGCCTATGTGGCACTTATTTGGTACTCAGGAATGCATTGGGAACAAGAACCCATGTCCCCCACATGGAATGCATATTCACACGTTTATGCACATTCCCCACATCCCATGTGGGAATAAGTTTTAGGGTTGGGAGCTCTTTGCCAATAAAAAAATGTATGTTCCCATGTTGGGGAATGTTTTAAAAACATTGCACAAAACCTATGTCATTCACAAGAAACCTCCATCAATGTAGGTTTTGGAAAAAAAACTAAAATTAAAAAAAAAGCCTACATCATTTCAAGAGAAAATTATGTCAATTTTTGTAAAAAATTATGTTATTTAAAAAAAAACCTAGGTTGACATAGGTTCTTTTTGGAGTGATATATGTTTTGAATCTTTTTTTAAAAAATGAATAAAATTAACATCAACACCACATAGGTGCCACATGCACCATGTTGGCAGCATGTTAGCGCCATGTTAGTGTGGGTGTTATAAATGTGTGGCCACATTAGGTTTCTACAATAAATGTGCCCAAAAACTTGCAAATTTTTGGGGTGCATAGTAAGTTTCACACTCCAAGTTCTGCCCTTGCAACCTTAAACCCCACCTTTGCACCCTTCCACCCCAAATAATAAACCATTTTTTTAAAGAAACACCAAGAAATGGAAAGAAACAAAAACCATTAACGCATTCAAGCTCTTTGTTGAAAATAAATAACAACACCTTTAAACCACCCTAATTATACTCCATTCACACCATACAACAATTCTCCAAAAAATCAAAGCAATTTTCACACTAATTTTTTTCTACATCACACTTGCAAATCTAGTTAGCTCGTAATCCTACTTTTTCCATTGGCTAGAACTTGTGGTTCAACTACCTTTTGGTTTTGATTTTCAATGGTTAGTCCTATAATCTAGTTACCTTTTAGTTTTGGCTTTTGCCATGGCTAGAATATGTGATCCCTTTTATGGGGTTTCCCTTGGTTGGAACTTATGACCTAGCTACCTTTTGATTTTGATTTTTCCCATGATTAGAACATGTAATCTAGGTTTTGGGGTTTCCCATGGTTGGAACTTGTGATCTTGATTGTGTGTTTCCCATAACAAAACCTATGATTTAGGTACTTGGAAAAAGAACCAAAACTAGCTTAAAACCCAAAATGGGCCAACATTAATCCTCTTCTAGCAAAAGAAACAGGTGGAAATTATTTTATGGCATAGGGAAGGCCAAAGGACGAAGACGTTACCAAAATATGAATGTCGTTTGAGGCAATAGTTGAAGGTGATATTCATATTTTGGTAACACCTTCATTTAAAGGCCTTTCCAAGCATAAAATAATCATTAAAACAAATTAAACTATATTTTCAACAATTTTTTAATCTTTTATGATTACAAATTTAAAATTAACACTGGTTTTTTAAAAAAAAATCAAATAATGAAAATACAAAGGGGAATGTGCTTGAAAGGAACAACAAATAATAAGATCAAAAGGATGACCATAAGCAATGTAAAGAAATTCATGGTGGAAGAAAGTTAAAAAATTGGATAAAATAAGGTAACACAAGCTTCATCAATTATGTAAATTCAATCACTATAAAATTTAGAAAAAAAACTACAATAACAAACAAATAAGATCCAAAAAAATTTCTTGGTGGAATACTTGTTTGTAACATAAATTTAAAAAACAATGAATGATGAGCAAATAAAGGTAAACAATCCAAACATAAAATCAAATATAAAGTAGTAGGCTTTAACATAAATATCATAACTAAACATATACAAAAAATTTAATTAATTGATCATAAAAATGTTCACAAATATACTCTTCCATGGTCAACAACATCTAAATAGGAAAAAAACAAAGTGAAAAAGTGGACAACTACACAAGTAAATGATTATCATGACCAAAGAAACATGGCACCTAATCTATTTGATTTTATTTCCATCACAAAAGTGCAAGCACCAATTTTCAATGTAGACATCTAATGTGCATAAAAATAATATCAACATCATATTTGAAAAGCTTAAAGTTTGGCTATCAAGAAGAATAAATAAATTTAAGAAACAATAGGACATAAAAAAAAACTTAAGCAAAAGAAAAATGTATTTTTGTAGAACTATGAACAAACATTGATTTGAACATGTGAACAATCAAAAGGCAATCATACAAACAAATGAACATGCCAACTGTGAAATAATGAATATGAACTCCATCATATGAGAAACATATCCATAAGTGCACAACATTAAACAAGATTAAATATAAAAAGTTATTGCAACATGTGGAATGAACAAAACCAACGAAAATCTTATAACAAGCAAGATAAAAATAACTATGAAATTTCACAAATGTGAGTGAGTGAAAAGAGCACTATCTTTGGCCTTCCTCCTTTTACCTCACATTCAATGGCCTAGATCTATTAAAAGAATGACATTATCGATAAACAAAATAAGCCCATTCATAATCAAAAGAGTAGATTAGGCTTATAAGTTAGGATTTGTGTTAAGTTTGGAAAATGATAGTTGTAAATTTAACAAAATTGGCTACCTTAAACATAACCTTAAATTAAATGGTTAAAGTTTAAAATAAATCTAATATAACAATAGATAATTAAAGTAATGGAATGTAGAACAAATTTCATTTGTTGAGATTGATCTAAAATCCACAATTTGGCTTGAATGTTTTAATGAAATCAACAATCAAGTTTCATAAGAATGGATTGTGGAAATATAACATGTTGAAAAGGCTACCCTTTAAAAAATTAATGGCTATGACTAGTTAGATTAAATGGTTAAACAATTTCAATGGCCCAAATGTTTTAATATACGTGTAGGCTAGTTCAAATTTCATAAGAATTACATATATACACGAAAATTTTGCCTTATTTTTTTTTGTTCATGATATTGTTATGTTGTTGTCCAAAGCTTGTGATTTGTTTGTTACGTTGTTTCATTTCCTCATTTTTAAAACATTATTGTGATAAACATCCATGAACTTCAAGCATAACCATTTTCTTTGACATTTTTGCATATGAGTTCTCAAGTGATCATCATATTCTCACTACAAGAAAATGTAGCTTTTCGAAAGGTCAACTCGATCGAAATGTCCACATTGACCCAAGGGTATGTCCATTTTGATTAAAGCTTTGAAGCATGAAAACACATGTTACATTTGACTAAAGTGACCTTTTTGACCAAATGTTAAGTCAAAGATTTGATCAAAATGGACAAGTGTTCATCAAAATGGCCATATTTGAATGGATAGGGTTTAGTCAATTTGACCATCTTGATTTGACCCTTAGTCAAATTGACCAATATGATTTGACACTTAGTCAAATGAACCATATTCATTTGATGACAAAGCTTACTTGTTAAGCCTAGGCGACCTACCTAACTTAACATAATTAGTATGTTCGGCTAGGCCTAAACTACTTATTTAACCTAAAATAATTAATAGGCCAGTAGGTTATTTTTTAAGTAATAACTTAACTAGTAACCTAATTAGGTAACTTAACGTAAACCTATTTGGTAGGTTACTTAGGATGTAGCCTAGGACTACTAAATATCATATAACTAAGTAGTGTAAGCCTTCTAGGTAGGTATCCTAGGTGACCTAGGTTTATTATGTATACTTATTAGCCATGTAGGTAGCCTATTAAGTAAATAACATAAGCCACCCAAATCTAGTAGGTAAGTAGCTTAACCTTAGACCTATTTGATAGGTTAGGTTACCTATTTAGTATGTTTAGGTTATTTCTATTAATTATAAGCTAATAAATACTACATACCCTACTAAATAGCATAGGTGTAAGTAAGTATAAACATGAACTTAGTAGGAACCTATAAGGCTTAATAGACTATAACCTACCTATTTATGTAAGTAGTGTAAAAAAATTCAAGTTCATTCAATGCAATATGTTAAAAACAATTTCATGGAAGTTGATTACAATATGTTAGTCTAAAATCATGTTATTACAATATGTTGTCCAAAAAAATTCGCCTTATCAGGTGGTGGTGCAATCATTAAAGATTTGACTCCTTAGTGTGGAGGTGAAGAAAATTCAAGTCTCCACACTTGTAACCTAGGCTACCTTGGCTATTTAAGTGACCTAATTAGGTAGCTTAGGTTATAAAGCCTACTAAACCACCTAGCCTAGGGGGCTTGGCCTAGCCTAAATGGTTTGGTTTAGGCTAGGCCTAGGACATAAGGTTGGTAGGTAAATAAATAAATAATTTTTGGCATTAACTATTAGGTTATTAATTAGGTAGGTAGGTAGGTTAAGGTAAGGTAGAGTAAGGTAGGTAAGGTAATTAATTAATTAATCAATATTTTCATATTCATTTTAAGTAAAATAATTTAAACAATATATATTTCTTGTTGTTGCCCAAATTATATTATTGTCACGATGGTTTAGTAAAAAAAAACCTAGTAAAAAAAACCTAGTCAAAAAGATTAACCAAAAAGTTTTAATCAAAATGGCCGAATCCAAATTGACTTGTCCAAAATGGCACTTTGGTCAAGTTGGACATGGGGACAAAAAAACCATATGGTGGGTTTTCTGGACCAAAATTCCCAGTCAAAAAAGTTGGGATTTCTTGTAGTGTCTTGTTAACAATGATTTTTTCTATAACAAACTTTGTTGTGTGTGTGTGTGTGTGTGTGTTTTTTTTTCGGTTTTAGTCCATTACTTTTTCACTCACTTCTTCCTTGTTGTTTCATAACATTCATTTGTTTCTAGGTTGTTCATCAATGTGTAATTGTGATGTGTTTTGCACCAAGTTTTTTTTTGTTTCCAATGTGATTTGGGTGCATTTGTGATGTGTTTCTTCTTGTTCAAACTTGGCTTTATTTACAACTATATTTTTATATTTTCATTTAAAAAGATTCTTTGCAAATTTCTTTAAACTTCAAATTGTTTATTGTTGTTATATTCTATGTTTATGTTTCATAATATCTTATAGGTTTTCTAGGAGGTTGTGTATATTTTCAAAACTCATTTATGCAATAAGAATATCTTAAATCAACACTGATTTTAATTGTGAGGTGTTATTTCAATAAGCTTGTTACAAATGTTTGAATTGGGTTTTGGCTTTATTTTGGAGTGATGCATTTGATTTTGAAAAAAAATTTAATCTTCTAATTACTTTGTGGGGACTTTTTAAATTGTTTCAATTGCTATTATGATGTTTATGGTCTTTTCAAGTGTGTTGATTTATGTTATATATATATATATATATATATACTTGTCCTTTTTTCAAATTACATTATTGATTACTATGGCTTTGTTGCTAACAAATTATTTTACATTCAATGATGATGTTATTGAGGATGTTTTGGTGAAAAGGAACATGAAATGTTTTTGGAAATTAATGAATTTGTATTTGTTTATGACCTTCCACTTATTGAGCTTTTGGTTAATTCTTTGGTTAGTGAAAACTTCATGGATGCATGTCAGTAAGGAAATTGAAGATGCTTGAAATTTGGAGTTAATGTGGATGAAGAAGTTTTAAATGTTCATTTTTGAAACCTCAAGTCAAATGAGGTTGAAAACATCAAGATTACGAGTTGAAAGCAAAGTTGTTATTCAGATATTTGGGATGTCAATGTATTTAACTCTTGGTGCAAAACAAATTGACACTTGGTTGTCTATTGGTGATTGAAGAAATTGATCCAAAGTACTTAGTAGATGTGTTTTTTAATTCATGTTACAAGTCACCAAGAAGAATGGTGATCTCCATTCTCCTACAAAATAAATTGTTAGTCTCCATAAGTTTATCAAATGTTTGTTTTTTTACATTTGTTTTTCTTTCATTTTATTCATATTGTATTTTTGTTGTAGCATTACAATGATTTTTTGAGTTCTCAGTAAATTGATTTGATTTTGAGAAGCTTTTATTTCGCTAAGACCAATTGGTCAAGTGTGAAGTTTATAATTAAGACCAATGTAGTATTCAAGCAAATGAAGCTTGTTGCCAACAAATCTATAAAAAAGTTCAATGTCATTGGTCTCAAAATGGATACAAGGAAATTAAATGTTCTATCTTTAACTACATAAAGGGATATGTTCAAGCAAGATAAGTGTCAATTAACTTCCCTTCATGGGATCAACCTTGGTTTTGGCTATTTTTGCATAAGGAGTTTTGTCATTTGGGGTGGTCAAACCTATGAAATGTTAATGTCAATGATTTTTCATTTCATACAAATGAATTCAAAATGTATTTAAAATATTCTTACTTTATCTTGTTTTTTCCTTTTCTTTTTATATTGATGAAGTTTTTTGACAAACATTATGTTTATGAATGTTTATTGTAAGTACTAGTAAGTCCTTTAAGAAAATTAGAAATTTGACATCAATCATTGTGCCATAAAACACCATTGACCAACAATTAATTGTTATGTTGTGATGTTGACATGTTTAAAATTTTAATGTCTCATTGGCCTATTTTTCTTGATTCATTTCTTCACCCTTCGTTTTTTACATCAAACGTGAAATTGAATACCTTGAAAGATAATGTTTGGTTTGGACAAATTCCTATTGGGAAAAATATTTTATGTTTATTGAACAAGTGTTTGATTGAGTATATCTTGGAGTTCAAAAGCAAGAATATCACCAATAAAATTGGTAATGGAATTGTTATCACCAAAATGATTATGCTTGGTCCCTATTGAATATGGAATCAAAAATTTTGGCCACTGTGAAGCAAAGTCTTGTGTCAAGTAGGTATTTTGCTTACCTTCCTTTTGTTATTATATTATTTTTTAATCAAATTTTCATTTCTAAATGGTTTTTATTTTTCGTAGGTATGATCATTTTAATGAAAATGGTTAAAATTGAACAATGCATTGCATAATTTTTAGTGAAATGAAAGGTGATCATGCTTTAACATTTGACGAGGCCTATTTAGAAGAACAACAAATTATGAAGAAGCTTAAGGTTAATTTTGAATAAGGTTCTTCAAAAATATTTATGTGTTTATATTTTTAAATTTGTGTTTTGTATCCTATTTTTAAGGTTTGTGTTATTTGTTGTTCATACTCTTTAATTGTTTCATTGTTTTGTGTCTTTTCAATTCTTGTTTGTCATTTTTTGTATGCTCTTTATGTTTGCTTTTAGTATATATATATATATATATTACTTTGTTTTTTTAGGTGGTTGATGCTTCATCCTCCTTTTGTTTTGTTGAACATCTTATAATGGAGTTGAATTTGCCAATTAGTTTGAATCAACACCATTGTGAAAAGGAAAATGTCCATGTTGTTGCTACTACAAGTTTGAATGTTTTGGAGGTTGACAATGATCTAAACATGGCATTTTAGAAAATAAGTGGAGGGTTTTGCGTATGTGTGGGATGTGTTGGTGATGTACAACATACATGACTTACAAGAACCTCCACCCATGTGGGTGGATGTCAATTTCTAAAGCTCATCAATTGTAATATAACATTGTCAATTTTTGATGTTTTGCTAGCAAGTTTGTTTCATGCTTTTCAATTTGTTCCAAAAGATTAAACATGTTTATGTTCTTATCATTTTCATTAGCATAGCTTGTGTTGTTGCCCCATGTGTGAACACATACATTCTCATTTTTCACATTTTAAAAATTGAAAAATTTTAAATTTGGCAATGTGAAGACATTGAGGGCTCAATTGATTTTTCCTTCCCAACCTAATTTTTGCAATTTGTTTGAATTTCCAAAAAAAAATTCCATTCAAAAATCAATATCTTCCACACTTTAACTTTGAGAATTGTGAAATAAATTTTATTAAATCTAACTCACCAATGGCTTTTCAACAATGCCAAAAACACCCCAAATTCCAATATATGTTAAAATTAAAATTAAATTAAATTAATTGATTCAATAATCAATAGCTTCCACATTATAGTTCCAAACATTCTCAAACCAAGTCAATGCACTCCTACCCATGATAACTCTCCAAAATGTCAAGAGTGCGACATGAAGCATTGTGGTTTGGGAGATCTCAATATGACAAACAAAAACAAAACAAATTATCTTGCTTCATAGATAGACTAGTTGGCTCCTACTTGTTTTTCCTTGATAGGGAGTTTTGTTGCACGTATTGCATTTGTGTGAAACTTTATTGTGTTTCAATCATGATTGCTAAAGGTGAGATTTAAATCACTTAAGGTATGTGGTGGTAGATTATATTATTTTCATGACCATGTTATATTCCAATGATGACCCTAATAACTACAATGTGTTTCTTGAACATGATAAAAAATTCATTGAATCTCCCACTCAAAACCTTAATGTTGTGAAATGGCCATGTCCGTGTCTATTATGTGTAAGGTAAAAGACCTTGCCCGTGGGGCCATAAGTTCCCAAAATAAGAGGCCTACAGCAAGGCAGTAGCCAAGTGACCCTTATTTTGGGAATGTATGCCACCCATGAGCTTTACCCATCATAAAGCATGAGACAAAGATTATCCTAAGAGTAAAGACATGGGGTAGATTTTGAAAATGTAATTGAAGGGCACATTGCAACCCATAATTCTTCCTCCATGCTTCAAAAAAAACATAATGCCCACCCTTGCAAATCTTAATTTTTAAAACACTCACCCTCCTTTTAAAAACAATTCCTCATGGATACCCAATGGTTATCTAATGGGTATCATGGGAAATATATATAAAATAATAAACAAACCAACTCTTTACACCAAAATTGAGCTCACATTCAACTTCTCTTTGCATGGGGCCTTATTCCTGTAAAGCCCACAAACTTCGGCTTTACTTTAGACATAAACATGTTTAGATTACAAGGCATACAAGGGGAGGGTTCTTACAGCTACTCCTTAAGAGTGCGAGGGATAGATTACACCTATGAAGGTGCATTCACACTTGGTGTTAGGGACTCTAGTGTTGAGTCTCCTAACACCATGTTAGTCATTTAGGACTTACACCTACTTATCACGAACATTTTATGTTAAGCTAACATTCACTTAACATAAAGCTATCACCCATTTAACATTGGGTGCCACCTAAGATGCCACCTAGATTTTTATTTAACGCTGACTTAACATCAAGTGTGAATGTACCATAAGTATGTACCATAAGTAGGCATAATTTCTCTTCAATTCTTGAGGAGTAGGTGCACTATCTCTCCTTTTTGTAGGAGGGATATTCATGGATATGCATACACTAAGAGAATTTTCCAAATTCTTTTAAGTTGGGTGCTTGACTTGGTAGTTTTTGAATCAGTCAATGGTGGAATCAACCCTACCCAAGTCCTGGAACAAAAGCTTAGTGCTCTTTTTAGGGTTTAAAAAAAAATTTGCTGAATTATTTGTAGGAAGATGTAAAACAAGTGCCCATCATTCACACAAAGATTTAACCAAATCTAGTTATAAACCAAATATGACATACAAATCTTTAATCATCCTTCTATCTTTTTGCCTACATACATTAATCTGGCTCATAGTTTTCAGATCTTCATGAACAATTATCACAGAGATGGATTTCAGATTGATTTACCACACATTTGTTTAGATTTGTAATTCAATTCTCCGGAGAGATGCTCTGCAATTATACTTGAAACATTTGTAAATTGTTTCCCTACAATTCAGAAATAATACGGCTTTTAAAACCATAGCTTGATTTCTGTTGTTGTCGTTGTTGGTGGTGGTGGTATTGTTCATCCTCATCTTCAGCTTCTTCTTCTTCTTCGTGTTGCATGATGTTAGAGGTAAGTGGGATTGGGTGGCAGTAGATCAGCTGAGAGCACAGAAGGGTTTCTCTGATGGTGTGCAGAGCAGGATTGTAAGGAGGTTTTTTATGTGCAAGCATGTCTGGAGATAAGAATTGGTCATCGGAGAAGGAGTGCAAGGTGGATGGGACGTGGAAGCAGCACCAGCCAACTTGTCACACTGCAGGCCTTCCATATCCTCCTCCTTCTTCCTGGCCTTCCGGTATGTCCTTATCTTCTCTCTCACTCTCTTTTTAGATGACCCATTTGGAAAAGTCGATCGAACATTGATTTGCTTGCTTGCAAAATGGGAGATTGAAATTAGGTCACCCTTTTGTTTTGGGTCTTGAATTTCTTCCCTTTAGGATCAAGGAGGTCCTTGAGGAGGATCCAGGAGTTTTCTAAGTTCTGGCTCTTTGGATTGACCTGTTGAGTCTCCATGTCCCTGCATCAGAGCTTGGTTG
>Ga0209611_10007435_pt1 | contig 17552 bp, 15 predicted proteins | sample S1TSphgellanicum_3_FD_187693 | JGI IMG/M metagenome (GOLD analysis project Ga0209611, IMG submission 187693) | Host-associated microbial communities from peat moss isolated from Minnesota, USA - S1T2_Fc - Sphagnum magellanicum MG (SPAdes) (version 2) | ecosystem: Host-associated > Plants > Peat...
AAATGGTTTATTTACTTACCTATTTACTTACCTACATTATTAAATAGTTAGGTAATAGTTGCTTACTTTATCTTACCCTAGTTTAGCTTCTTAGCAAGTACCTAATTATTAGTTTAACATGGGTGCAAACACAACTCAAAACTGCACACTTTTGTGGTGTGGTTATCAATGAAACATTGGAGATATTTCTTCATTGTCCATATTTTTATTATAATTGTTTCATTACAAATTAATCAAATTCCAACTAATTTTATTAAATAAATTACAAGTACAAGTCAAAATAAATTCAACTTAAATGTCCAAAATATCATAATTATTTTAAATTATGTTTTAAATTAAAAATTTCAATTTTTTACTCCATCCATGTACTGATTTAAGATTAAAAAAATTGGAATCATGGTTATATTTATGGAAAAAATGGTATTAAAACATTGAAATTCTTGATAAATAATAATGCATTGAAAGCATAAATGTCAATTTCAAAAACCTCAAAAAACTTGTGTTAATTGGTGTTACAAAAAGATTGTTAAGATTGGTTACAATGTTATACAAAAAAAACCTTTTTGTCATGTATGAACATGTGGTTGACCATATACTTGATCCATTAAAGCACCTGAGTAGATGTTGTAGTGGAAAGATTTACATGATAATGATTAAGGCCCTAATTTTGTCATTCAAATCAAATGAATTGCTGAAAATGATGTAGTTCAAATTGTGTTGTTAGGATATGAGAGCATGTGGTAATGTCAATTGCCAGAAAATGGATTTGTGGACAGTAGATTTGTCTAATCCGGAAAGGATCATAAGTTCCAGGCTGCAGGATTGATTCCTAGTGACTTTGAACCCTTGCAAGAATATAGAAAGGACTTACAATTGTTTGCCATCATCACCAACATATGATGTGAGCCAGGCACAAGAAGGAGAAAGGACAAGTTAGTTGGGCAGAAGGCCAAATCTCATTGTATTATAAAAGCAAAGTTACTCTGCCACAAATAGTACCTCTTCTCATACATGATTCAACTGCAGAGGACTAACTCCCACAGCCCCCCCCCCCTGCCCACAGATGCCAAGCACCTGGGACTACTTTTCCCACTCCCTGGGACATGCTCTCAGCACATATTTTTGGGGGTGCATGGAGCCCAACCTTTTAGCACCAACTTCTTAACATACAATTTATCTCTTCACATGGTCCCAATGCGCTAAAACCACAATGTAATCTACTTTCATGGACAATTCAATGCAGGTGTAGTCTGGCAGGGCTTGAACTCATGATGTGTCCATGCATGATACATGCTTTGAGATCTGACTTATGTAGTCACATGAGAATCTGGGGCTGAGGCAGACATCCACAAGGGTCAACGAGGGTTGGCATGCTGAGATTCCAAGAAATTGGAGAATATAGCCTTGTGCAGGCATGCAAATGCCAATAAATTCACAAGGATTCACCACTCCTTACAAAGCAAGATGCTTAGAGAGACTTGCAAAAATGATGAGAACAAAGATAGTGTGAAAAAATAGATGATCTGAGTCCAACACAAAACAAATCTGTACTGCACAAAATCAAACAGTCATACACTCGTACATTTGATCCTTTGCTTCTCAGCCAACAGGAATCCCCATTTGTGGGCTTGACTACAAAGAAAAACACATCATGTTATTCTCGCACCACCTATATCTTGTACCTATACTTTTGCATGGGATGAGTGAATACTCATTCAGTTCCCAAAAAACCTTGCATGCGCAGGTGCATCCTCAGACAAAATCTTATTCAAAGAATTCAACATTCATGAAGGATCGTCATCCCAAGGGCTACAGCTCCAACCTTAAAAGAGCTTCTTTTAAAGACTTGTCCACTAATGCAAGTTTGTCAATGAGACAACTCTTCTTCAGAAGAGTTCATGTCCCACCCTGAAATTGGAATGGGAAGTTGCATCCTTTACAAAAGACATTGTATTGCTTGGCATTTCACTTCCATTTGGTTGATCCTCTTTACTCTAGTTTTTTCAAAACTGTCAACATTGAAACAACTTTCATGAGTATCCCAGCTTATTTTGAGCCCTCAATCTAGCATACTTACACACACATCCACCAATTTGATGCATCCTTTCTTATCATCAAAACTCCAAAGTCACTCCACTCTAAACTCTCATTCCCACGTGCACAATCAAATTCTACTAACACCGTAAAATTAATTCCATACAAACCTCGACCATAACATTGCAATTTTAATTGCCAAATGCATTGAAGGGTGCAAAGGTCAGGGAAAGTAGGCTCTAAGAGGCCTCACTCGAGAAGGTGAAGGCACTAGTGTACCATCATTGATTTTGGCACAAGTGACAGGCCTTCCTCTACACAGGCTGGTCAAATACAAACCAGATGTTTAATCTGGCTGGCAACTTCAGGAGACAATTCAAAAGATACTTGATTCCATAAAGACCAAAAGGATGTTGCTTGTCACCTCTTGAAGGCGTGAGTGGTGAACATAGTTGGAAAAGACCATAGTCTGATATACAGACAAACCTGAGCATCTCTCCACTCTAGAGGGCTATCTTCATGTTTCCAAAGGTGGACACTTCATCATTACAGATGGCCCAATCTGTCCTTTCCCCTTGCAAAAGGACTCATCTCATTGTTCTCATACTTTGAATGACCAGTTACCCAACAACCCCATTATATGTGTTCACTATTAATGGGCAATATATACGAAAACCTTTGGTACTTGAACCCACAATCCTTGCTGCCATGACATTGGCTTGACACCTAGTGAATAGAACACCTATACTTCAGTAACAAGCCTGACAACTACTGGGCAAGATACCCCTCCAGGATACAGTTTTAAGGGTTATGGCACCTGGTTTCCTCTGACCTGCTGATAAATAGGCTATAAACTGGATGGCATAGGTGCCACTGGATGGCATAGCCCTTAATGCTGCCTGTTTGGTCCTCAGGAGAGGAGCTTTACCCTCTGCTCCATCTGAAACTCTTCATTCAAGACTCAGAATACAGATAATCCCCATTGTCTTCCAGTGCAGCAATGTTAACAAATCATCTTCCATGACAGACTTCTGAAATCTGGCAAATTTAACCTCCTCCTCCACAAGATAATTTTTGCATGCAGGTAAAACACAGTAGAACTTAGGGACCCATATATATATGCTTGCTCGTAGAAAGGCAACTCTGAGATCCTCCATACATTTTCAAATGCCATATGGGTGCACTTTGACAATAGAAAGGTGACTTCACTAGGTTTTGAAGAAGAAAGCTATTGAAACCTATTTTGCACAAAAAGCAACATGAGCCAGGCTCCAGAGCTCTTGATTGATATTCATATGCAGGACAAGGATCAGGGAGCAATTCTTAGGTTCTGAAGCTTTCAACAAGCAAAAATCAGGCTTACCATGATTCAATCTTCCCAGGCATCATCAGCTGCACCTTCACCTTTCTTGACATCAACTGTTGGGGCAATCATGTGCTTATACCTGTCATCCACCCGCACTGTTGTGGCACCAATCTGTGTCACTCCCGCAGGAGCAAGCCTTCCTTCCCGGAATGCTGCTGCTTGCTCCCTTTCCTTCTTTCTTGCAGCTTTTCCCGTGGCAAAAGCCATTGTGTTTCCTGATTCTGCTTCTGTAATTGCCTTTCTGATTTGGGCAACCAAGAAAAGGTCTCTGTCTGTGTAGAATGACGTGGCACACCCTGAGGCACCTGCACGCCCTGTCCTCCCAATTCTATGCACATAATCTTCCATGGTCTTTGGAAGATCCAAATTGACCACATGAGCAACACCTGCATTATTTGGAACCCTCAGATTAGAAGGATCCGTTAATTTTCTTGGACAGCATTCTTCTCTCCTATCAACAAGATTCTAGCATTATGAGATTGGCAAGCTCAGTACATATACCGGTGACATCAAGGCCTCGTGAGGCCACATCAGTTGCTACAAGAATGCTAGTAGTCCCCTTTCTGAAGTCCCTGAGAGCAGCTTCTCTCTCGCTCTGGCTCCGACCTCCATGAAGAGCAGTGGCTTTGAGTCCTTGCTCAACCAAAGCATCTGACACTTCATCACATCTAGCCTTCCGCTCTACAAAAACAATTGTCAGTGGAGGAGCCTGATTCGTGTCCTCTGCTTGTGAGAACTCCTCCTCAAGCAATGCAAGAAGTCTGTCAATCTTCTCTTTATCAGTAACTTTCTCAAGGGCTTGAGACACATTTGCTGTTGGACTGCTCACTCTACCAACCTTCACTCGAACTGGCTGTGACAAATACTCCTGAGCAAGTGCTTCAATTTCCTCTGGCATAGTTGCACTGAAAAGTAGGGTTTGATGCTTCTTTGGCAAGCTCCGCATAACCTCCCTAATCTGTGGTTCAAACCCCATGTCCAGCATCCGATCTGCTTCATCCAGGACCACATATGAAACCCTAGAAAGAGAGCTGTTTCCTTGCTGCAGATGATCAATGAACCGGCCAGGGGTAGCAACCACTACCTCAACTCCTCCTCTCAGCTCTGACCTTTGATCGTATATATTTGTCCCTCCAACAACAATCGCAGTCTTGAAGCCTTCCGCAGACCGGCTGAACGCCTTAACCTCTCTCTCAATTTGCTGGGCAAGCTCTCTTGTAGGTGCAAGAACCAAAGCCAGGGGTCCGTCGCCGCGTCGCATCGGAGGTTGCGCCAGGCAATGCTGGATCAGAGGGAGTGCAAATGCTGCCGTCTTTCCGGATCCTGTCTCGGCGCATCCCAGTAAGTCGCGGCCAGAGAGAGCCACAGGAAGAGCTTGCGCTTGAATGGGAGTAGGATTCGTGTACGAATGAAAAGCGATGTCTTTCATAATGCTGGTGTGGAGGTTCATATCTTCGAATGACTCGATGGGCGCCGACGCAGGTGCCGAATCAGGAGAGATTTCTACATCTACGTTGAGCCTGGCTCTAACCTCTGCAATCTGGTCTTCATTGAGGCGACGTACCCGTTCCGATGGCTCCCATTTCGGCCACACGACATCCGGCAAAACCACACCTCGTGACTCTATTTTTTTCCCCGCGGACGATCCATCCCTACCTGGACCCTGTCCATAGTTTCCGTTTGCGGACAAAGACTCCGACCTTCTAGCTCCGCCAAAGCCACCTCCATAGTCCCTGATACCTCCCGAGCTGCGTCCTCCGTCTCGACCTTTAGAAACTTCTGCTGGAACGCTGGCGGCTCCCGCCCGCAAATGTGGAGGGACGTAGGGCATGGCTGACTGATCTCCACGCAGTGGATTCTGAAAGAAAACAATGCACACTCGAACTATACCAGGAGATTATCCTCCGCCTATCAGGAAACACCTTAGATGATCAAAAGGAGAGAGCGAGAAGCATTCATTCTCACACACTGCTGATTCTCACTTGCTGGGCACACAAAAGCCTGAGAGCAGAACGCGCACTAAGACCAAAACGGTGCATCCGAGCTCCTGAATTGAAATTCGTCAAATGAAATGATAGCACACAGGACGGTAACAAACAAAAAAAGAAACTGGTGAAATCATACAGCACAAAGACCTAAGTTGAAATTTTTAGGGTTAGCTCTGACTTTGAAGAGAAGCAAAGTTAGCAAACAAGAAGAAGTGAATGAGAGAAGAGGACGGCCACAAGAGCAGATAATCTCCAGGTCTTGGAAATCGACAAAGCAAACGCTGACTAAGAATGCCACAGCTGATTGGCAGAGAGGAGGATTTAGGGCGTAGGAGTGTAAACTGAAAGAGTCTTGGCTTCCTGAAAGATAGCAACTTTCCATCGCTCGTTGATATTGCGTTCGGTGGATTTGGATGTGGCAATCAAACGTATATATCCCAGGGATGAACAGGAAAGTCGGATGACTGAATAAAACTGAATCCGAAAAGAGTAAACGCCTGTGTTCTCTGGACGGCACTAGTCACAGTCTTCTAATGCGGCGAATCTGTCCGTCACTGCTCCTGACGACGGTAAGGAACTTAGAGAGCATGCCGTCTTTCTATCCGTCACGCTGCTTGACCAGACGTGAACTTCGGGATTGAGCATTTGAGGTTTTCAAGACCAGATTCGACTTCGGTTCGTGAGTTTCGGGATTGAGCATTTAAGGTTTTCAAGACCAGATTCGACGTCGGTTCGTGAGTTTCGGGATTGAGCATCTGAAGTTTTCAAGTTTCAATCCCTTCCAGGAGGGTCATGGATGAGGACCGGGGGCGTTCCCCAGATGAATGGCCTAGTGTGGTGGGTAACAACTAGCGACGTGCTTAGACCTCGACTTGTGGGAAGCCCAACCAAGGGTTTTAAAAATTGGATAAATTTTATATTTTTGAACAGGAAATCCTTTGAAGATTAGAACTTCAAGGAGATACCTTAAAAGGACCCCACATATGCAGAATCTTACATGTATCACTTCCCCCTTCTTTGAAGCTCCATCCACTGCAAAACACTTGAAAAGGTTTGCAGCATACAAACACACAGAGACCACAACCCGGCAAAACAACGCAGATGTATGGGAACAGCCCTCGTTACGAGCTACTAACATTATTAGAACAAAAGTTCATATCATCGAACTCTCACAATTGTAACAAAAGTCATGTGTGGCCGGGAACAAATTTGAATGTGTAACAAATGAGAACAAGTTCCTAAACTTTAGTCCCCAAGGATGATGGGCATAATAATCAATTGAAAAATGAGTGATAGGACATCCTTTACCGTGGCTTGAAATTTCATTTCTCAAGGTTAGGTCAATAGGGATAAGTATTAAGGTTAAAAACTACTTGAAATTTCAGCTCTCAAGGTTAGGTCAATACGGATAAGTATTAAGGTAAAAAAAAAACTATGTAAAGTTGGTTATGGGGTCTTATCCCAACACTTTTTTCAAGCTTTTTCCTAGGTGGGACATGTTATCGTCTACAAGCTCCACTTTTTGAGTTGGCAATGTTCATTTATATGTGAATCAATGATTAAAAACAAAATTCCACGATGAGAAAATCAATTGCATTTTGAAATAGGCCTTGGAAGAACCCATTATCACCTAATGGAATAACACCTCAAATCATATTCTTCAAATATTCTGTTGATGTCAAAAGACTATTCTAAAAAAATTTGTTCATGCTCACACTCACATGCTCATGAAATAGCATCCATGTCCCACATTGTCCTCTTGAACACCAAGGGATGGAAATTGAAGTCCATGGGTATGCAATCAATCCCCACAAGATTGAGTTGCGTCAACAAATTGGACAACCCACACCTAACACAAGCAGAAGGGTGGTGAGGGTTGTAGGCCACCCTTGTAAAGGGGATGACTTAAGCCTACTTCATCTAGAGTAGATCTTGTGTTAACACCCAAAGCAAAAAGGGTAATATTGTTGACATTGTCACCACATGTGTTTGCATTGTAGCTTACAATGGATATAATCATGTTGCCAACCCAAGATGCCATCGAAGAGCTTGCATTTGCATCCGTTTGAAGATTTGAAGCAACACATATGGCATAATCCAAAACTTGAAAGACATGCATGCACAAGAAGTGGATGTCTTACACAACCAAATCTCTATATAGGTTGATTTTTAATTTGCGAGCATTCACAACTTCTGATGCATGAAGGAAAAACCCTATGACAACCACTGAGGAAATGGAACTAAAGGAGTTGGAAACAAGACATGGGTGCTATGAATATCACAAACACCAATACAACCAACAAGTGTACGATGAATTGCAATCCTTACATTAGTCAAAGGTCCAATTCATGGAAGATCTTGTAAAAAAGTGGCGCATTAATGAAACATTACATCAAATGGTGTTGGATCAAAATGCCACATTAAAAAAAGAATACCAATAGATGATGTTGGCATCCCTTATGTCTGTTTCCCGAAAAGCCCAAATTGCCAATGATTTCAAAACCATTGGTGAATATGGATGCTCAAACCAACTTCAGGAGTTCCAATTAACATCATGGCTAAGGGTGGACCTTTTCTTTCCTAATGAATACCCATGGTGTCCTTATGGCAACTCAAGCATAGATTGGGTCCATGATGTGAATATGGATTGGTAATACAACACCAAACATTTTGCCCATCAAAATGAAGCTAATTGTCAACTCTTATGGCCAATCCCACAATGCTTCACATATGATGGCACTATGTGTTGCATATGTCTTAACCCATTTGGCCCCAAAGGTGGATGGCTTTAGGAACATGCCCACCCACATATGTTCCATCCACCATGTTTGATCACCCAAATGCACACGAAGCGTTAATGTCCCACTTGCAAGGCACCATTCCATTAATGCTTGTACCAAATGTTTAATTTAATTGCATACATGCTTAAAAGTTGGGAATGCAACCCTACAAATACCCTAATTAGTCCTGAAATGTGGGTTTTAGACTGACCCTTAGATTGGCGGATTAGAAATGTCTACTTGCGCAAAATGGTGCCAATGCCATTTGAACATTAACTATTAAAGAAATAGTGGCCACGGTCAAACATTTACACCTTGATGAAGACAATGGCTGTCAAAATTTCTTTTACCAAATAATGGGGGGTTATTTTAATTTTTTTTTTTAAAAAAAATTTCACACTGGAGTCCACCCCCAAGGAATACGATGGAACTCTAATTAGGAAGACATCATTCATGTTAAACAAGATGCACATGATTACAAAGGGGATGAAGAATGTTAAACATGGTACATAATTAACATCGTTTTTCATGAAGTTGGTATTCGTCAACAAACCATGGCATGGGTGCTAAGTCAAAACATAGAAGTTGCATTAAATGGAGTGAATCCAAAGCACAACATTTAGCACAAACAAATTGTGTGAGAACATGGATTGGCTGATGACACATTCAACCCAAATTCCAACCCAATTGGAAAACATGCACCCCCACGTAACCCACATCATAAATGCCCAAATCTGTGATGGACTCCAAGAGTTCCAACAAAAAAAGGACTTTCTATTGTTGGCCCTTCACCTCATGTGCAAAATCCCACTCGTGTTGGCCCAAGCAGACCACTTGTGACGCACTCCCAAGTCCCTTGTTGAACCCACTTGAGGGTTCAACTATGTAGAGTTCCGAAAAGTTGGGACTTGAGGGGCGCTCCCGACTTCCAGCACTAAAAAGGGGTAGAGGGGCGTGCTAGAAGTCCCGGGATTAGACTAGGAAGAGGGACTAAATTATCAAGCTCGAATCTGCATCCAAAACCAACCACAAGAAGGTTAGTTAACATTCGGGAACACCCTTAGGTGTTGGGATAAGCCACGGGCACTTGGACACACAAGACTCACCACGGCCCGGACTCGGGGGAAGCCACCACCTTCCCCCATATAGTATTCTTTGCAGCTCTCCACTGAGGCTACATCCAAATGACTCTTTTTCCCGGGACTCCCAAGTTGGAGTCCCGAAACTGTCCCGGGTTGGAATCTCGAAACTTTGAGAGTCCATATCTCCCGACTGCAGAGTCCAATCGCAATGAAGTCTAAACCAAAGCTGTAGCTCTCCTCGAGAGCTTTCCAACGTCGTGTTGCACTCTTGAATCGGATGTCGGGAAGAGGTCGATTCCCGACTTTTAGTGGTCGTGAGTCAAACTGCCAGTTTGACTCCAGGCCCTTCTTTTGCCCATAACTTGGGCTGCAGATGTCCAAATGGCTCATGCGATGCCATTTTGGACATCTACACTTCGAGATCTTTCCAATGACATAAAAAGCGCACCAATGCGAGGAGATTTGACCCCTCAAATCGTCTTCTGAGTTTTTGAGAGTCCCGGAGGACTCTAAGTCTCCACTTTTGGGAGTGGGAGTTGCATTCTCCCACTTTGCCAAGTGGGGTTGCGACAACTTGACCCCATTGCGGTTGATTTAAACTTATATTGAAAAATAAATTTTTACCATGTTTTTGAGTTTTTCATTTAGTAATCACAGACGAATGATTGTTGGCAACCAAACATTTTGTACATAAAAATATTATATATTCTTCATATGTAAAAATTCCACATGCATTTAAGAATAAAATATAGGTTTCACAAGTTCATTGTTGTAATGAACATTGTCCAAAAATTGGTATTACACAAACCAAACAACCCAAATTAACAATCTTGAAGAATATTTTATTTTTGGAAAAAAAAATTTCCAATTATCTTGAATGAACTAACTATGTCTCCAAATCACTCACCTAGTAATTAGCCCAAGCCAAAAATGGTGATGAACAATTTTGGAAATAGAAATTTCATACAACCAATGGGAAGGCCCAACATGCATTAATGATAGGCCTTAATTTATTTTTCTAAGGGGGCTAGGGGGAAGTTGTTTTTTGTTTTTCTTCCATGTTTAATCTCTGCCTTTGCCATTAGCCCATGCCAAAAATGGTGACCAATAGTTTTGGCAACCAAAAAATACATGCAGCCAATGGGTAGTTGAAACATGCATTCAAGGTGCTTTGATTTTTTTCTTTTAAATTTTGGAAGGTGACGAAGGATTTTTTTTTCATTTTTCTTTTGTTCCTAACATGTTCCTTTTATAAACCCTTCAAGTTCCCAATGTTTGGCAACTAAAATTCACTATGGTTGTAACTCATGACCCATTTCAATCACCTCCCCAAGGCCTAGCAACTGAATGAAGTGACCCAATTTTGGTCGCCTCAGTTGCTTTCCTAAGGCCCAACACCTGAAATGGGGCAACCCCATTTTAATCACTTCAGTTGCCTTCACAAGGCAACACAATTAGATGGGGCAATTGAATTTTGGTCACATCAATCGCCTTTGCAAGGCAACACACCTAGATGGAACAACCTCATTTCAGTCACCTTGGTCGCCTTCGCAAGATGACGCAATTAAATGGGGTGACCCCATTTTGATTACCTTGATCGCCTTTGCAAGGCAACACACTTGGATGGGGTGACCCAATTTTAGTCACCTTGATTGCTTTCGCAAGCCAACACACCTAGATGGGGGGACCCAATTTCAGTCGCCTTTAGCTTGTCATAGTGGCAACATGGAAATTCAAAACCCAGGCATGGATAGGGCAACCAAATTTTATAATCAATTTCAATCATTCTTCAATATCAAAGTATATGACATCCAACATTCACACACTAGTGGCCAACTTTTGATCGTTATGGTCATGGAATAAATAAACTATGTTTGTTTGATTTGAATATAGATTGGTTTATTGTGAATTTTGGTCGCTCTCCAATCTCAAAATCTACAATATACCCACATTTGCAGTCTAACAATTAAATTTCTATCACCACAATCATGGATTATATAAATTATGGCGGTTTGATTTGCATATAGAGTGTTTGGTGGCCTACCATATTTTGAATTATAAAGCTCTTCAAATTCCTCTTAGTTCTTGCTTTCTCATACCCATTTTAGGTGTGTGGACTATGGTTGTGTTGAACACAATCCCTACCACATACTAGATTGGTGATTAAAGGCATGGGGCTTGTCCAAGGGTGATGAAATTTGTGCTCTTCAATTGTATCCACAATTGTTGCGGGGTCTCTTTCACTTGTGTTTTTTTAAGTGCATTGGAGATGGATGGTAAGTGCAGCATGTGGGAGCCATGGTGCCTTGATATGATGATGGCAACCACAAGACCCAGCAAGGTACAATGCAAGTTTTGTGGCTTGCAACTCATATATTGTAAAGATAGGATGCTTAGTCATTTGGGCTATTGTCCTCAAAGGGGTGGCAAAAGAGGAGTTAGGCCTATGTGCAAAGGCTAGGCTTTAAGTGAAGGCCTTATTTGCAAGGTGTGGTGGGAATTTCCTTGCCGCATTAGACGATGCTTGAATGTCCACCTCCTTTCCAATCTTGACAATGACAAATCATCAAGTTCCTTTGACAACTCTTCTGTTGCAGACCCTTAAGTAGATGGTGTAGATTGTCCTCCATCATTTGGGTTTAGCATGGATGATCCCATTCATATGCCAAACCTTCCACCTTAGCAAATGAAGCAAATGACCTTTCAAGAGGGAATGAATTCAACCATGAAACAAAATTTTAACAAGAAATGAGTGACCTTCTTCTATAAGGCCAACATCCTATTCAATGTAGCTCACCATTCGGCCTTTATTGATGCAATGAAATTTACCTTTGAAGGCGAAATACTTTATAAACCACCATTGTATCATGTAATTTGGACAAAATGTTGAAGAGTTCCAAAGAAGATTTGTCAAAATGTGTGATTGATAGTGCATTAGACATCTTGAGGGTCCGTTACCCAAGTTTATACTTTCAAGGTTGTGTGGCACATTGTTTTGACCTCCTTTTGGAATATTGGAGGAAGGAACAATGGGTAAATCGTATTTTGAACTGCGCAAAGACAATTGTTTCATTCATTCAAATGCACCACATGCCTCTTGCAATTTACCGTTGGTACAAGCCAACCCTTAGATTGTCATGCCCTATAGAAACATGATTTGCCACAAATTTTTTCATGGTTGATAGATTGGTTAATGCACATGAGGCTATTGAGAAGATAATTGTAAACTTAGATCGGCTAGTATTTTTCAACTCTCTATAGACTTCACATCAAAGGGGTGCCATATCAAAGGCGATTGAGGTTTTTCAAAATGTGTGATGTCTTTTGGGACTTTTGTGCAAATTAAACTCACATGGTCAAGCTGGTCTTGGTGCCATTAAAGGAGTTTGATGGAAAAGGACCATATATGGGATAGCCATGGCTTGTCATGAAAACATTGGAGAAACATGTGCAATCATTAGGTAACCCACCATTTTCATTACCACCAAAATTGGCAAGTGATGTTGAAAGTCAATTCCAATTTCGATGGAGGATGGTGAAAACCAACCTCCATTATGTTGGGGCATTCCTCAGCCCCTATCTTCTTAGAAACAATATGATCCATGATGATGTTGATGCAAAGGAGGGAATCAAGTAGGAACTACAAAGATGTTGGTCGATGTAACATCATATGTGCAAGCTTTGACAAACTTTGCAAACCTTGTTGAGGGTCGAGGACCATTTGTAGACATTCCTCCTACATCCTCCCTAAATATGCCTCCCCATGAATGGTGGGACTTGATTGGAGTGTGCATTCACCCATTTGCACCCATGGCTAAACATAATCTTGCCCAAGTCTACTCAACATCATCATGTGAACAAAATTGGAGTTAATATTCATTTTTGCATAACAAGGTGCAAAATCACCTCACATTTAACCAAATAGTAGCTCCAGTCTATATCTACACCAAGGGCGGATGCATGGTAGGGTGGACCAATTTTGGAGTAACACGGTCCACTTTTCTATTACCTATTAATGATTTTTATGACCACATTCTTTTGCACATATTGGAATTGTTCAATGGGACTCATTTTGAAGTTATGGATTTCAATATGTACATAATGAAATTTATTGGCATGCGAAATACATAAAATTGTAGGAGCTATGGACTTTTGAAGTTGAAAATCAAGGTATGTAACATTAGCAACAATGAAGTGAATGGACTTTGCAATGGAATTGGTTTGGTTCTATGATGGACCTTTTTAGTTTTTAAATGTAATAACGAAATCAAGATTGAAAGGTTTTGATTCATATCTAATGAAGTTTATGAGCTATGGACTTTTATTTGGTGAAAAGCAAACACATTTTTTTTCAAAAATTCATTACATCTTGAAAAAAATAAAAATAATGTTGAGATTGATTAAAAATGTTTTAATTAATGAACTTTACAGTGGCAAAATTTTCGATGGAATTTTAAAAAATAAAATCAATGCATTATTGCTACCTAATTACAAAAACCATCTTGGAGCTAAAAGAATACAAAAGAAATGGACCCAAAATGGACTTTCAAATTTGTGAATTCTTGTTACTTTTTGTTCCACCCTACCATGCATTTATAGCAAACTTTTGAGGGAACAACCTAGAGGCTAGTACCACTCCCATGAAAAGAACATGTTAAAAGATTTGATGTTTGATGTCGATTCCAATGCAAATGATGAAGATGAGGACGATTTCAAAGGTGACGCTATGAATGGCTTGGACAAACATGAAATTGGTGGAATGCATGGAAACACCACTAATGACATATTTGGGGATGCCAACAATAGTGTGCATGTCTTAGGCCAAAGAGGTTGAGAACTTAACAATCTGTATACATTTGTTGACGAAGAGGAGTTTAATGCTAAGCTTGGACCTAGAGGCAAAATTGCTTTTGCTTGACTTTTGACAAATGAAGGGTATAGGGAAGGTTCAAATTTCGAACCACAATAGGCATAAAATGAAATTTTGCCTATTGCTAATGTTGTGATTACTGGACTAATTGATTTTGGTAATGTTGGAAATGTTGGCCACACAAACACCATCAACATTAGGGGTGTAGAGGTCACCACTGAACCAAAAGCCATAGAAAGAGAGGACCAATTTCTTGCCATGGAACAGCCCATCGATGTACCATTAATGCATGCCCTAGAAAACCTTTAAGTATCAAGTGATGAATTGCATGGCCCACAACATCCACAACACCCACAAATGATGGAGATGCATGTTTATCTAAGATCATACCCATTGAGAGTTAAGCCCATGAGTCTAATTCGGACATTATGCCTCTTAGAGGATATTTAGATCAAGGCTCAAAGGGTAACATTTGGACCAGCCCACGAATGGTTGTTCTAGTAACATCAATGATCACTAGAAGAAAATTAGAAAATAACAACTACCGTTTGCAACTATATTGCAGAAGTTTAACTTGTATCCGAGGGCCGCAAAAAACCAGAAAATATTTGCCATAAAGAGTAGAAAATAACAACTACCAATTGCAACTATATTGCAGAAGTTTAACTTGTATCCGAGGGCCGCTAAAAACCAGAAAATATTAGCCATAAAGAGCAGCACTCCTCGGATGTTTTTACTTGAACCCGTCCACTGCTGTTTGTGTTATTTGGATCCCCGAAGGGGGAGGGTTGCGCCTGCCTAGGAAGTAGTGCAAAACCTAGGCGACGCCCGCGGGTCCAGGCAGCAAGCTACCAGACGGAGCCGCCCCAGTAAAAATTAGATTAATATCATGAGGCTCGATAAGCCTCGTATCAGATATTAAACAGATAAGAACAGATACTACACTTGATCTTAGCCAAAAGGCCGAGAAAGGTATGAATCCATGACGGAATCTGCACTGTTTATATACCACTCCAACCAACGCATTCCGCCACTCACTATGGGATTTAAACCAACTCTGCTTTGTTGGCCGCGGTCTTCTTCCTCTCGTGTTCTTTCGTTCCTTCGCTCGGTTGTTCTCCTGTCTTTAGCTTCGCTTTCTGCGCTCTGTTGTTTGCTACCTGGACGCCCACTTGCAACCTATTTCGTCTTCCCGATTCTGCTTGCCCGCGCGCAGCTACCCCAAGCTCACTCACTGTTTTCTCACGGCTATCTTAGCTCGACCGTCGCTATCCCTGTCATCCACAAGCCATTGCCGTCGCTTTTCGTTCTGCGCATAAACCTCTCTTCAACGACCCCACCTCCTACAACTGGAATTTCTGAGTGCTGGGTTCTTTGCTTTCCGCTGCCGAAATTTCTTCGCTCTCATTTATTGACCAACTACGTTTGACTCTTGTTGTCACCTCTAGTGTGGCTCTGGGAAAATTGTCCTCGCCTTCCCTGCTGCCATGGAATTCCAGAGGTGACAAAAACTTTGACAAGCAAAGTTTAGAGTTTTTGCGAGTGGTTTGGGGATCGGCTGAGAATTTACATCATTGTAACTTTTAAGTGATCAAATTTTGCATTCTTTCAACTTGAAAAGCTCGAATTTAGTGAAGAGACCACTTCCATGTATGAGATCATAAGTTCGTGGATATGTTGAAAATGCCTCACATCATCCAGTGAAATGCCCAATTACCAGACCTTATCAAGTGATCATCTGACCCTCGTGACCATGTGGAGTTCATATATCACACAAACTTCAAATAACATGGGTGCAACTAATAACCATTTCCCGGATGATCAATGAAGTAACGTCAAAGTTTGTTTGCACTATTTGGTATAATCATGCAGTCAATCCTAAACATTTGAACCACATAAAGATAATCGGACGATTTCTCTTAAATGTTAGACTAGTGATCCTAGAACATATCTGCCAGTTGGACAGACCAGGCTCAGATGAAGGGACTCAAAATCACATACCAGTTTTGATAGGTCCCAATGAGTCCATGTTCGTAAATGACGCCAAGAGTGTTTTCATTAGTGTCAGGGGCAATAGTGTTCATGACCCATATAGAGTCATTGGCAAGGGCAGCAGCAAAACTGCCCAGGCCAGAGTTCATGTCCATAATGTTGGGATATCGTCGCTTGGCCAATGGAGGAATGAGCGAGTTTTTATAGTACTTCACACTCTCCTCCCACAGTTTTAGGCCGGTGTTGAAGGTTTGCACTATGATACCAGCAAGAGAGTTGCTAGCAATTCTGGGAGGCAGCGCCACCAAACTTGCCGGCCATTTAGCCAATGCCCCACCTGCCACTTCCCCATGATCTTTTGTATCTGGAAGTGGGGATATGCACGTCTCCATCTTCCGGTACCTGGGAAGAAACAGGGATGAATTGCATTTAGCATGAACCAGTTGCAAACTGAGCACAATGTCATAGCTTCAAGAATAGACATCAGGTGACTAGGTCAAAAAAATACTATGGTCTTTGTGCTTCAGAATCAAACAAGATTGTAGTTTCCTTCATATTGTGGCAGATGATTTCAGAGAATGATAAATTCAGTTAATATTATATCTGCAATTGCAAATGTTAGATTCCCTCTCCGAATTTTATTTTAAAGGAATTGGAATTCTCTGGAATATTATTTTCCTTTGGACTGCTCTTGGATTACAAAAAATGTGGCCCAAACGGGAGTTACTTTGGTGACAGAAACATGTGGTAAGCAAAAACTCTAGGAGCTTAGTTTTGAGGAAGTAGAGACTTTCTTGAGCTGCAGATGGCAGAACAAATTACTGAGAAGAATGGGAAGAAAAAAGAGGGTCCCTTAGTTACCAGGTGGTGTCAGGATTCTCTGATTTGCTGCAGATATGGGGACGAAACTCAGCATCCTTCTTGCGGTTGTTTTCACACTCAATGTGGTTAAATGGTTTTCGCCAAATGGCGAGACCCCCGTTCTCAGCGTATTTCTTCCAGCAACGGCGCTGAGCACCATCCTCAATGGCATCTTGCTTTGCCTTCAAATTTTCTTCCGTCCGGTTGGAGCCCTTGTAACGAGTTTTCCAATTCACAGGTGGGCCAGACAGAATCCAAAACTCACCAGGTCTCAACACCCGGTCGATCTCAATCAAATATACATTATCTGCACAAGACCCAGTTGAAGTTGTTCTCAGTTACAGAGAGCAAAGATCTCTGGAAATAGCTGCGGCATGAGATTGCAGGAAATGGAAAATGGGAATGGCAGTGGGGTGACTGCTAGGCAAAAAAGTTTCTGATTCACAATCTATGTTTCAAGGATTACTCACAGATCATCAATTGGTGCCCTGTTCATAAAGCAGAAGACATTCCTAGCAACAAGAACCATTCGGAAAATGTTACGTACAGTTGTATAGTGCACAGTTTAATCAAGATGGC
>Ga0209611_10007439_pt1 | contig 17545 bp, 8 predicted proteins | sample S1TSphgellanicum_3_FD_187693 | JGI IMG/M metagenome (GOLD analysis project Ga0209611, IMG submission 187693) | Host-associated microbial communities from peat moss isolated from Minnesota, USA - S1T2_Fc - Sphagnum magellanicum MG (SPAdes) (version 2) | ecosystem: Host-associated > Plants > Peat...
AAAGGATAAAGAAATAAGTAAGAGAGCATCAAGGTCTAGAGATTGTTGAGAGAGAGGAACACACGAGCTTAAAAAGATGATAGAGGCCCCTGTCAATCACTGAGTGCAACAAGAGAGAAACATGAAGTTCTATGAAGGTTTCCAAACTTCATATGAAGAGGAGAGAAAACATAAGCCTAGATGAACATGGAAGCAAAGCTCCCAACCTGATTAAGAGGTGTGGAACTTGGTGAGAGCGACAAAGAATCCGTGCCCACAAGTATTTGTAAGAGGGGCGACAGATTTGGTGAATGAGACATTACAACATTATTGTTGATCTAGAAGCCCTAATTCGGGTGCAAATTGAACCCTATGATCAAAAGTGAATGGTTATTTTATCAAAATGTTTCATCCCAATCTTCATCCAGTTTGATGTGGGAGTAGATAGTGTTCATTAGTGGGAAGATGTCTCTTTGATTTTACATGACTAAGCGTATGATGGGCTGCCATGTGTACGATTCATATTTTAAAATCAACTTTTACCCCTCAAAACTTTGAAGGAGTGTATCTTCCTCATTTTTATCAGTTTTGAAGGATTTACATGACCATGAGTGCACTTTCTAGTGGGCTACATTTTATCTTCAGACCACAACTGGAAAGGAGGCAGATTGAGTGAGACAGAGGTGACTGAAACGCTATGTGTTCAGTCACTGGCCTGTCTACCCTACATTGACATTGAACAAGGCCTAAATTCTTTTTGTCCCCCAATGTTGGTGGTAAAATGAGTTTCATCTTAAGTTTTAAGTTTGCTTTCACTATTGGTGTCACTACTGCAATTACTATTCAACAATTTTTTTGAATCGTGTGCAATAAATGCACAACTTCAGCATTTGAAACCCAGGTTTAATTAAATTCTCTCACTTTATAGATGACCAACATTTAGGGTTAAAAATGGGTTTCTGGGTGAAATAAGGGTCCAGAGGCAAGGTTATTTTAAGGATAACTTTAACATGCTAAAGCGAAATTTCAGCTTCAGAAGATCATATTATTCTTTTCAAGCGGATAATGTATTTCAGCTTCAGAAGACCATATGCTTCTTGTGATTGTGAAAGAAACATGCACAAGACTTATTGGACTACTGTGTGGGTCACATTACCATCTAGTATCTGCTCCAAAATAATTGGGAAAAATGCCCACCCAAGGGACAGACAGATAGTTCAGATGAGACAAACAACAAAAACCAATAGTGCCCCTCTCCCCAACCCCTTCATTTATTCCAACTATTAATTTCCTTTATTAATGTCCAGATTCTGACAGAGAAGATGTCCAGATGTGGGCCAAGTTGGAAGTTTGCAGGGGCTGATCTATCAGGCAATAGCCATTGGAAAAAGACCATGAGTCAGGTCTGACCAATGCGCATTATCTGACGTAGTTGCCACTGGGGATAGGTTCAGCCACATCATGAGGAACTTGGTAGACTATTTGCTAGACCTCACAATTGTTCTATGTGCTAATCACATGCATTTCAAAGAGAGGTTGACCCTAAGAAGCTTAGTGGAGAAGGTGGAAGCTTTCTTGAGTGACAATGACATTCTCAAATAGCATTCAATTCTGTGATTCTAAGTTTTAAAATGAGATTACATGGTAACATATTTTAGCAGCGGCCCTGGGATTTAAATTTTAAAAAAAAAAAAAAAAAACTGTTTGAAAGAATGGCTGAGGTGAAAGGGCTTTAACTCTGGCTGAAATGGTACCGCTTTTCGACTTTACACCTTGCCTGGAATTACAGTGCATTGCGAATTGGAGAATGCAACACCCAACCCCCCGGTTGCAAATCCAGGGAAATAGGTAGCACAATGGATTACAGTGGTCAATCATTATGAGCATGCATGCACAGACACTGTATCAACTTTACACCTCTCATCAAATTATAGTGTGTTGCTGATGGAGATCCACAACAAAATAGTTGGCCCAGGAATCTGGGCAAAAGGGGCAATGGTGGTGGTGGTTCATGATGAGCATGCATGCAGAGAACTCTATCAAGTTCCATGCCTAAAACTTGATCAACAGATTTCACTTGGTTTGCTGGAACCACAGTTGCACCCCCAATAAAAACTTGGGTCAAGAGTTCTCAAATTATCATTGGCAGAGCTGCATAGTTGTAAGTTGCAACCCAAACAAAACTCAATCAAGAGTTCTTGACTGAGTTCTTGACTTAACCCAACAAAAACAGCATACTTGAGATTGGGTACATAGTACATACCTACAAAGTAGTAAGGAATACAACCCATCTGAGCAGCATTAAACTCAATCAATTTAGATCCCACTGTACCCATCTACAACAAGACCTAACAAGCTGTGGGTCCTTTGTTGGCCATCCATTGCTTTGGTTGGTTTCAGCCTATTGTCTTTAGGTTCTTGTGCAATACCCTGTTTTCCCCATCTCATACTTAAGTAGAACTCAAGCTTCAATCCTTTGATGTAAGACGTCCATTTTTTCAACAATCCAATTTTGCCCAAAGATCATAAAAGTTAGTATGATCAGTAAGTCTTCTATGTTTATCATATTTTATTGTCAAGGAACATCTGGACAACCATATCAAATTCTACAAATGAAATGGAACTGTGTCTAAACATGATCACATAAGCTTCTGGGAGTTTGCCAAATTCTATAGTTATTTTTGGTGGAATCCAGTTGAGTCTGAACAGGGGTTTCAATTGTTTTGTCTTTTTTGGGGGGCTGGGTTTGTACTAAAGGAGTGTGTTTCATCTTTGATGTTATGAGATTTCAAAACACATACCTATGTGAAACAAGAGCCCTTATTTGACACCAAAGTTATTTGTGTGTATGTTTTTATCTTTGACTATGTTAATATTGATAGTGTTGAGGATTGCTCTAGTAGTGCATGATACAAGAGGGAAAATTCATACCAACTAAAGGAGAGATTTCATAGCAGGAGCATTGACATATGAGCATCTGGTAGTCCAGAATTGTTATGCAACAGTGAAACTGGAAAGAAGATAAAGAGACCCAAAGGGCTCAGAGATGGAACATATCTATGATATGCAGAGAAATCTTGACAAAACTCTGAACGAGATTGACCCCATGATGAGTTGCAGTTACAAGGTTACAACCTTCAGGAGTTCAGCTCATTTCTCAAAATGTCGACCCTCACCTTTATCATCAAAAGCAGTGAGTACAATCTGCCATGAGACTAAGGAGATAATAAAAATAACAAACAAAATAAATTAAAAGAGAAGTTAAAAAAATGGGAAAGCTTTGGAACTTTTCCCCTAATGTAAATACAACTAATTTTGCAGCCAAAATTTCAAGATCACAAAATTGAAAAAAGAAACTCTACTCATGAGCATCATAAAAACCTCCTCGGGAGCTCATTTGAATCCTCATGACCGAGACATTAAATTCACTTGTGTTTTTTTCAACCCAGGAAAGAACAAAATAAAACACCGAAAATTCAGATAAAAAAGTTGAAGAGAAGAACTAACTAGAGCTAAACATTAACCTTTTTGTCAAGATCATTACAAAAGATGATCACTAAACACAAGGATTCAATAAAATATACAGAAAAGAAAATCTGACTGACACTTTACTTCCAGACCCAAAAGAATGTCAATATTTCACACCCAAAAGAATGTAATCTTTTGCCCTTGCACAAAGCTGTGGAGATCGTTGGACACTGAATGAGAACAAAAAGCTCAGATGCTCCTGGTACGTGCCATAGCAAGATTGTTTGTATTTAGCATGAAGCTTAAGACCAGAGTGTGTAATTAGCACAGAGCTACAGCTTAAGAGAATGTGTAATTACCACACAGCTCCAGCTTAAGAAAGTGTGCAATAATTAGCATGCAGCTGCAGCTTAAGAAAGCATGCGATTAGCACACAGCTGCAGCTTAAGAAAGTGTGTAATTAGCACACAGCTGCAGAGGAGCTGCAGACTCCTGTGTGAATACCACAGAGCCTGCAGGAGCTTGAAAAGTGTGTCTGTGTGTACTTAGCACAGAGCTCCAGGAGTTTCTTTGCAACTAGCAGCATCCTGGAGTACTAGTGGAAGTGGTGGTGGTGGTGGCGGCAGCGGTGGAGTTGCAGCTGAATACACTACTCTCCTGTCACGCCCCACAAACCAATTTAGTGTGTACCTTTTGCTCTTGGAGCCACCTCCAGCTCCTGCTGCAGCAGCCATGATGGATTGATCAGTACAGCTGCTTGAGCTGCTCATGTTGAGCTTCCAGCTCTCACGAGAAGCTGTTGTTGTTGTTGTTGCTGCTGCTGCTGCTGCTGCTGTTGTTCTAGTAGAAGAGGGCACATCCCACACTTGCAGATGCTGCTGGTCATCAGAGACATTTAAGCCTGAAGTCTCTGAAAGTGATCTTCTGAACAAGCTGCTCATGACAGTACTGCTGGTCTTTGCTGCCTGATCTGGTAGCCGGCTCAGAGATGAGGATCTTCTAGCAAGCGAGTCGTTGTTAGTATGCAGAATAGCTTCTTCATCTGCTGTAGCTGCTAGTAGCTTTTCCCGTGGAATTGCTGCACCATTTGTGCTGGATTGATCTGTGCGTAGAAGTTTAGCTCGCACTGCTGCTTGGAAGCGAGCTCGGAAGGATTGTCCTGGAGTTTGAGGTTGAGAATCGGAAGTAACTGCTGCAGACTGAGATTCTTCTAGTTCTCGATTTTGCTGGGACTCCGACCAGTAGCCAGAGCGGGCTTCATCGTCAGCTTCAAAGTAAAAGCTTCCTGAAGGAGTCTCGAAGTAGATGCTTCGCCCAGAACCTGCAGCTTCGAAGTATGCAGTGCTTCGCCCAGAACCTGGAGCTGATTCGAAGTACATGCTTCGGCCAGAAGGAGCTTCCAAGTAGTCGGAGTGAACTTCTTCTTCTTCTTCGTCTCCTTCGAGGTCGGCGGCTTCGATCTTAGATTCCATGTTGTTGTTGATGCAGTTAGTCCACTGACGGTGATGATGATCGCGGAAGACATGACCAGGAGCGGCAGCTGACGGCGAGGAGCTGCTGCCGGCGGAGTCGAGAAATGCCACGGGAGAGAAGGCGCTGATGGCGCTTCCAGGACTGGGGCTCAGAAGCTCGCGGACTCTAGACAACGTACGCGGCGTGTTGTACAGACCTCGCGAAGCCCAAAACAGATCATCCTTTGCTGCTGCAGCTGGTGTGCCGCCAGCGCTTGCAAGCTCGGGAATGCTGTCAGATAGCGCACTTCTGTGAGTGGGTCTGGAAGGAGCCCAGTTTTGAGGTCGACCAGGAAAAGGAGTAGGCGCGATCATGAGCTCCAGATTGGAAGGATCCACTACATATTCATAGCTACCCATGGAGTATGATCTTCCTGCAGCACCCCTGCAAATCCTTCGTGCAGCAGCAGCAGTTGATGACGAAGCTGTACTCGTTCTTTTCGAAGATTCAGCTGCTGGCCTTGATCTTCTTCCGCCTGCTGAGCCGGCATGAATCTTCATTTTATTTTTTTGCGAAGAATACTGCATCATCTTCACCTTCCCGAGCTCGACTGTTAGAATCTTGCACATGCCATTGGAATCAGTGACTCTGACCGTCGGAACTAGGGGACTTGGCGTACCGATTGACTCGGGCTCCTCCTCCACTTGAATCTCGCATTGATCTTCTTCTTCTTCCGCAGCTTCACGAATTCTGAAGCTGGATTCGCATAGATTGGATCCACCACGACGCAAACTTGATCCTGCTGCAGCTGACCGGAAGCTTGGTGCTCGCAAACTACCCGCTTGCAGCTGATGATCTGCTACAGCAACCGACGCTCCAACCAGTGTACTGTTGCTTGAGGTCCCGGCGTGATCCGCGATCTCCGCTGCCGCAGATCCTACTATCGGATCAGGCAACAGGCTGCGGCGACAAAGAGGGCAAGTGGAGTTCGAAAGAAGCCAAGTATCTATGCATTCTAAATGAAATGCATGTTTACATTTAGGAAGCAACCTGAGACGATCTTCTTCACCGAATTCGTTCAAGCAAACAGCGCAATCTGCGCTATCTTTCAAGCCACGAATGGAACCGTAACAAAACACAGGAAGAGTGTCGATGAAAGCCTGCTCCACGCCTGCATCGTGGAGATGGAAGAGATGCTGCAATTGGCCGTGGAGAGCACTTATTGCAGCGGCGCTCTGATCATAGTATTGTGCAGCCAGAAGCTCATGGCTTCTTCCAGCTTGACTAGCTGCCGAGGATATACCACCCGCGCGGCCCCTCCTACTACTTCTGCCCAGACAGCGGGCAAGAAAATGAAGAAACCCTGATAGGATGAACACCACACTGAGGATCACCACTACCACTAGCACACTTGGGTTTATGTGCGACGCCGTGGTGCTCACACCTGCTGGTGAGGTACTAGTGGGAGCTGCTGTTGCTGCTGCAAGAACGTCGAGCGAGCTAGCCGTCGTCGACGCATACAGGGTCTGCTGGCGGCCGTTGGAGCTGTCGAAACTCGTAGCAGCTTCTGCTCGATCCTGGACTAACTGTAGTAGCACGCGGCGGCCAACGCTAGATGAGACCAGCTGATTGAAAGCGGAAGCGGAGTGCGCACCACCAGCAACACTAGACATAACCAGCCTAAAACCTCCTGCAACACAAACTAAGAAGACAAGGTGAGCCTTCAACATTGTCGAGAGCGCCTCTCATGCAGAAAAAGATCCCAAAACCTGCTTCACCCCGCGATGGCCTCTTATTGCTAGTACTTCCACTGCAGCGTGCTTGCTCGTCTTATGATTCTGCTGCTGCAAGTGCCGCCGCGGTATATGAAGGTACCGCCGGACCTGCTGCCCTTCCTCCTCCAGCCGCATTTGGAATACAGTCCCGTGATCGATCCATCGATCACGAGCTCATGCTTCCAAGCATCTGCAGCAGCAGCAGCATCGACATCATCCTACACATGATAAACTCAAAAGCTGCTTGCTCAAGCAGCCCCCAGTCTCATAAGAATATCGCGTCTCACGTCTCAATACAAAAGGATGCATCCTCCGCTCGATTGCAGACACTCTGCTTACGATGAAGAGCCTCGAAAAACACAGGAAGCACCTAGCTACTGTCACAAACCTCGTACTGATCACAGAGAAGAAAACAACAAAAACAAACAACAACGAGGAGGAGGAGGAGTCACAAGCTCCACAAACCCAAAACAAAACGTTGGTAAAAATACAATGTACTACAAAACTCCAGATCACTCCGCGACACGCAGCATTTCCAACAGATCCCCAACAAAACACTGAAACATACAGAGCCTGCCCACAAAAAACAGGGAAGACAAAAACAAGGAGCACACGGAGTGAAGAAACAAATAATACAACAGTAGACCTAGAAGAAGAAGAGAAGGAAAGCTAGAACAGCACAAGAGAAGAACAACTTCACTGAGAAAAATTACAACAACAACAAAAAAGATAAAAAAAACCAAAAAGAAGAAGAGGAGGAGCAGTTGGGTTAGAGTGTCAGAACATCATCAACAACAACTTGCGAAAGTAAAAATTACACAAGCAAATGATGTGAAGAAGGAAAAGGACACAAACACAGAACTGCACTACAAGAGAAAGAAGAACTGAAGATGAACTGCATTAATTGTCATAATCATTACTTACATCAACAACACCAACAACAACAACAGAGAATGCATTGCATAATGATCATTGCAACAACAAGGAAGAAGCAGAGGAAGAGGAAGAAGAACAAGTAGAAGAGCCAGTGGGGGTTTGGTGGGTGGACGCGGGAGTGTGTGTGAGAGAGAGAGAAAGAAACAGAACTCCCACAATGGCAATAACAATTGCACTTGGGAAATTAGGAATTCTTTCAACTAAGGATTAAGAATTCAACTTAATTATATCCGATTCCGTTTGCTAATCAAAAGGATTTGCAGCAGGATTAGCAAAGGATATTAATTAAGTTGTGCCATTGAATTTGTCCGTTCCAGTCATTAATACACCCACCCTCCTCCCTACAACCCTTCTTGTATTATCGAGCCCTTGTTGTACACACCAGTTTGAAAATATACAATACACACAGTTGGGTATCATTATTTTTGTCCTTTGGGTACTCAGGTCCCAGTACCATGTTCCATATATACCAGTCTTGAGCGAGAGAATCTATTACCCTGATATACCCGTGAGTATATAACAGGGTACACTCTACCTGATTGATAAATTTTAATTACCCTACGCGGCTGATAAATATTACAGACTTACTCTGCCAGACTTACTTTACCCAATTAGTATATAGTCGAGAATTTACCCTTTACTTGGGGAAGGTGTTTATTCTGAAAAAGGTATTTAGACAGCATATGCCAAAACCATTAGGCTATGTAGCATATATCCATTTTTAGGTTTTGTAATGCATGTGGTTATGATCAATTTGTTCGAACTATGGTGACTAACTATTGAATATATTTTCTTCTGGCATATAATGTTTATTCATTAATTATCTTGGAAAAAAATCATATGCTCTTCAAACCCCTTTAATGTTTTACTATCATTTTCCTTATTTTGCTGTGAACATATTTAAATCCTTATTGATTGATTTAATTATATTTTATTGATTTCTTTGATAGGATGTTTGAAATTTTATGTGTGCATGTTTCCAATGCCAATTTGCACAACCAATTGCCTTTCTTCTCTTTGAAATCAGCCATACTTGTGTGAATATATTTTGACCCTATGTTTATTCACTTCTACCTACATGGTATGTGTAGGGGGTACATGATGAAATATTTGCCCTATAAATGTTCATCATTCACCATTATCTGGATCGATAAATTTGCAAAGCTTTTTTTATACCCTTATCCTTGCTTTGTTTAGAATTATTCTGAAGCCTATTTTACCTTTACCCAGCTGATATAGTTTTTGAAGAGTTGTAGTTGCCCTTCTCCAGCTGATGTATTGTATACACCTGCCCAACACTGATATATACCCTGGATGGTCAGGTAGTAATACCCTTGGTGTGAAAAATACATACATACAGTTGGGCATCATTCACTGTTTTTGTCCTTTGGGTACGTTAAAACCGCGTTCCATATATATATACCCTAGATTGTTAGGTAGTACTTTGGTTTGAAACTACTTTATGACCATGATCACATACACCCTGTTGGGTGGTTAGACGTTAGAACGTAAAGACTAGTGTAGGTACAAACCATACAGATGGGTATCATTAACTCGTGGGTTAAAATATTGGCTAACCATTCAATTTAGAGAACGCGCCCTGGGGACATCATGTGCCTCCTAGTCACTCGCTAGTGTGATGCCAGTAGGCCGTGCCCTAGAGAGGAATTGAGAGAGAATGCTCCAGCCTAGGCGCATTCTCTAGGGATGAACTCAGGTAGAATGCTTCCCCTAGGTACATTCCCTAGAACGAAACTCAGGCAGAATGATCCATTTAGGCCCATTCCCTTGCGCAAAGATCTATAGGTAAGTTGTAGACAAGCACAGGTCAGTCATTACGTAGCATAGGTAGGTAGGATTAAATATCAGAACTGGCAGTGGGAGATGATTCTGCAACTTAAGACTACTTAAAGACCTGCAAATCAGCGTGTATGGAACTGTACATTCATAGATCTGGGATGACTATGTTGTAGTGTACAAATAGACAAATGGGTATTTGATTAAGTCTTAGGTATGATAGTATTTACCAGACTTGTGTGAATATTTGAATTTACAAAGAGCTGCCGGTTATGGTTTTAAAATTACTTCAGAATCAGAGAATTGTCAATTCCGATTCTTTGAAAAAAACCAATCTGCACTCCTGGTCAAGAACTGGCAGTTTTATGGCCAGTTATTTGATTTTGTGTTTGAAAATTCGAGAACTGGGTTTTTTATAGAACTGCAGTTTAGAATCCTTAGAATCATCTGATATCCATGGGGGTCTGTTGTCTGTTCCAGTTTTTAATAACTGCCCAACAGTTATTGAAAACTATATATCATGTTCGTATACCATGTAGTTTGCTATTATGTCAACTTTGAAAGTAGGAATTGGTACTGATCCTTTTTAAGGGTTTTTATTAAAGAAAATTTGGTTTTCTCTCTTTCGATATTTCAGTTGGTCAGTGGTGGATTATTGAAAAATGAAATTACCTTTAAATCAAATATGTCGACTGTATTTCCCCTTTATACATTGTTGTTAGTTTTATTACGTTAGAGGGATGAGACAAAGGTCTAGATGCCAAATTTTGTCTCAAGAGAAAAAGAGGAATTAAGGGGGGACAATGACCTATAACATCTAAGAACTTCTTATGATCGCTCAGATCATATTTCTCCATTTGGTTCCAGCATGTAGCCAAAATTGTGATGAAAGGTTAAATTTTTTTACTTTAATATCCTGTTGATAGCCCAATTTTGCTAATCCATCTTATGGTTGATTGTCACTTCAGCTACATCACAGAAATGAGGAAAAAAAACTCTCCACCTTCAAATTTGGCTGTATACAGTTGGAATCAATTTTCCTTTTGACCTCATTGATACCAATGGCATCAGCAACATCTAGAGTTAGATGTCTCTCCAACAGTCCACATTTTGAAATGATGAACATTAACATTTCATGCACATTTGCCACAAACTATGCACCTTTGGTCCGAATTATACATAATATGACCAATGTGATTATCCTGATTTTGCTTCTTTTCTTGCTTCACTTGGAATCCAAGTAACAAATTGAATGCAAATGCCTGTAAAATAGCCTGGCACATGTTGTGAACAATGGTAGGTTACATAATTTACCATGGATTGTGGTGACTTTCACTTCAATCTTCATGTCATTAATGGATAAGGCACACTTCATGTTCCAAAGTTTTTGTGTCTTTGATTTTTAAAGGTGCAGTACCATCATGATGTACAATTTACCCACATTGTTTGCCACATCATATTATGTATTGTAATATTGTATGGTTTAGGTTTTACCAAGTGTGATGTAACTTGGGGTGTGCACTGGTCAGTGTTTTTTTTTCGAATACAAAATTTCGACCAAATGAGAAAAATGAAAATAAAAAAGCATATTCTGTCACAATATTCTTTTTTTTCTGGAAAAAAACTCATCAAATCTTGAATTTTCTAAAATATATAACTGGCACTAATGTACCAAATGTGCAATATTCTTAGTCTATCCAACAGAAGATTATGACAATATTGCATATTGGTACATAATATGATATCTGCATTTATGTAGAATGCGAAACAGATTTTATAAAGGTAAGCACAAATTTGTAGTGTTCATAATATGCAAATCTCAGATTCCCAGTGTAACCACATTACTAGGTGTAGGGATACTCTCCCCTCATGCACCCACCATAAATCTTTGTGTTTTATTTTATATTGGAGGGTGGACTTAAGTGTACTTAGTAGTGCAATGAGGCATGCATGGTTCTCACGATGCCACTCCAAAGTCTTCTGGCCATCGAAACAATAAGTTCATCTGTTCATGTCTGTCATATGGTGTCATCAGTTGACCAACGTTAAAGGACAACATCAACTGGCTCTTTTTGGGTTAGTAATCTGCATCAAAATGAGCTCTTTGGAAGCTGGTGATCAAGCTTCTGACGAAGAAGAATGCAAGGGGATGATCCAAGGTAGGTCTAGTGTCAAATTCTGGTGTCTTTGGAGTTATAGAGGAGATGTAACAAATAAATAACTTTGCTCCTCAAAAGGTGTGCAAATCCAGATAATGGATTTCATGCATTGCACTAAAAGTTCAAGATGAAAAAAATCATCATTTTTATAATCTTGCATTACTACAACACCTTGGCCAGGGAAAAGAGCTGTGGATTTATGGAATGTACTCCAGTACTTGAATAAATCTTTATATTTAAAATTTAGCTTCAATTTGAAAATGTGAGAAAGAGGTAAGAATAATGGTAAAGGAGACGGAGGCTTATCAATTTGAGCTCCATGTTGCTTTGCATTGCTAGGATGATCAACATTTTTTTTTCCTCCTTATGTTTTCATATAGTTTTCTAGAGAATCAATATTTATGTCACTCTTAAGTTTTATTTAGAATAACATAAATATTATGGACATGAAAAGGCACATGTTAATTTGCTTTTTCATATCCATGTTGGTGAGTAGGGGAAAAGAATGACATAGTTAAACTTGAAAATAAAATAAGCATGAATTGTTTTTAGAACTGTCCAAGGATGATTATACAATAGATTCTGAAAAATCATCCGTTTGTATCAATTCCTCATTTCTTTCATCACAATAATCATTTTTACAAATATAAAAAAATTAATCATTTAAATTTTTTATCAAATGTCCTCAAACAGTTAAATAATGTTTCAATTTTTAATTTGAAAAGGGCAAAATTTCAAAGATAATGATAAAGAATGTGCAGATTCTGAAAGGATATTTAAAAAACAGTTGTAAAATTTTTGTCTTTTCATGTAAGTGCTAAGGGAGAAGAGGGTACTCGTTATGAGAAAGAGGTAAAGATAATGATAAAGGAGGTGGAGATCTTGAAAATGTATTTGAATAATATGTCTTTTGAATTCTAGTGACAAAAGGAAACAAAAAACTAATATATAGGGGCAATATTTCAAAATTTATCATAGTCATCTTTAAACAATTTCAAAAACAATTCATACCTACCTCATTTTCAAGCTATTCAGGAGGTATGTATTGTTCTATAACATTAATGTAAGATGCAACATTTTTATCACTTCCTAGAGTTGGTGAAAACTATGATTGGGTGAAGCAAAATTGTAGCCCACATTTTCAACCCTGGCAACTGTAAAGTAGTAACATTCAAATTTTACCATGTGGATAATCTTTCAAGGTATTAAATAATGTTGTGTGTGAAAATGTCAATAGTTGCATATATGACATGTAAATCCCATGTGACCTTACATGCTCAAACCTTTCACACTTACATTGTTGTAGTGTATAGTTTTGTTTTTAACCTTTACACTTAAACGGTGATGTAAATATCTTGGGGCATATAAGTGTATACATTATATAGCTTTAGTGACTGTACCTATTTACAATCCATATTAATTACTTGAGATGCATCTCAAAGTTTTTTTTTTTTTTTTTGGGCAATGGGCCACTTTAATTGACCCTTTACCACAGAAAAAAAGAAACATGATACTTTTAATACTCTCCAAATAAATGGATTTTCTACCAATATGGGATGTGGCAATGCTTCCCTTTAACCACCTTGCTGCTATTTTGACCATTGTTGGGTGAGTATATTGATGTTAATATATCAGCTTGTGGATTATAAATCCAAAATTTCAAATTATATAGCAGCTAGGTGAATGTACAAGGGCTTCAATAAATGTTCAGACCAGGTAAAGGGTATATAGACTTTGCAAAATTATCATTTCAAGTAAGAGTGAAAGTAAACAATGAACAAATACTATATTCACAGAGTAAGGGCAGGGGTAATAGTTTCATTGTTCATCTTTTTCTAACCATGCAAGTATAATTGGATAAGTGAAAGGTAATTCAATTTAATTTTTACACAATTATCATACATTGCCAAGTGGAGAAAGACAATTAAAATGTGCAATTGGTGATAAAGTCTAAACGAATTCCAAGAACAATATGGTAAGAGTTTTGTTCAAGGTAATACTGGAGTGAATAAAAATAAAATGTCAAAAGAAAACATATTCAATTAATTAGTCACCATAATTCAAAAACATTCATCATAAACACAGGCATTGCAAAATATGGAAATTCAAAATGCAATATAATGATTTTGGCATATAGTCTATTTATACCCACTTCAAAACTATTGTAACTCATTTTCAGATTTTGCTAGTGGTAAATTTCGCCCATTTTTTTTTTTGGCTGAGGTGAACTGGTGATCATCCACAAGAGGACTTAGCCATATTTAGACATCATAAAGGAAAGTAAAAATGTTTTGGAACCCTGCTAGAACCTGGTGACATGCTAGAAGTTATGGTCTAAATCTGGCTATCCCAACTTTTTTTCCTCATAATATGGCGACTTTGGACCATTCTTTCCAAAAAAATCCTTTATATGATTGGGAGTCACTTTTTTCTGTCGCCAAATGATGAAATTTGCCAAATAAAGGAAAATCCTGATAGGGTAGTATATCTGTTAACCCTGGTATAACCTATGGGTATATCTGGGTAAAATACTTACACACCCAACAAACTGGTTTTGATGGTTAGATGTTGATAGAACAAGCGTAAGAAGGCCACTTTACCTAGGTCTTCATTTAAGCAATAGATTTGATCCTTGGAGTTTTATTAGGATGCCCCAAGAGATGGAAATTGATTGGAGAAATTTTCACAACATTTGCACATCGCTCTATCACATGTGTGAGAAACAAAGAATGGGTTTTTAATTTCCATCTCTCATCTTTCTGGTACATTCATCTCATTGTCCATGTGCATGTTTATTTGATTAAAATGGTCTCAAATTGTAGTTAGTTAAACATTCCAAAATCACAATTTACACACATGGCATTATTACACAATTCTTCAATCTTCCAAATATTAGCAATTTGGGAAGTAAGTTTTAAGTTATTGGCTCTGCCGAAGAGGAAGAGTCTTCACACCATTGTATGATCCAGGGGTAAAATTTTGCCTTTAAAACTAGGAACCAATGTGTGGGTGGGTGAGAGCTGCAGGCTTTGCTGTACTCTGCAGGTTGCTGTTGCGATGAAAATTCATTGTGCATTCAAATCACCTAACCATGTTACATGGTTTAATTGTTTCTCATGATTTTCTTGCTATGCTTGTAAGGGAGAGTTTCAGAGACTTGAGCACTGAATTTGGGGCAATATTCATATCTACCAGCGTTGGTCTGGTATATAGAGTCAAAGACTAGTATCCATATTAGTATGAACACTGATATCAAATATCAAACCAGTCTGATATGACCCTTATCTGGTACCAGCTTAATACCAGTACCAACTGGTAGGGATTTCAGGTAATACCAGTCTCATATCAGTATTTATTCCTGCCATATACCAGCCCAAAATCCCAAAATCAGTATTGAACCTAATACCAGTACCAGGCTAGTATCAATTTTTTTTAAAATAGTCAATATGAGTACCAGATTGGTATCAAAATAAGTTGATACCAAATCAACACTGGTATCTAGCAGTGTTGACTAGTTATTGAGGAAAAACTTGGTTATTGACCCAGGTATTGGTTTTTTTGAAAAGCAGTCAATAACCTACTACCCACTTGACACACATCATTCCAAGAATCTTGACAAGACCTTTATAGGTTGGGTACTGAATTTTAAAATCGTAAACATGTTTATGATAGAAAAAAATAAAAATCCCTTTATAACCTACCCTACCTAGCTATTATAACCAACAATTTTAAAGGTGAGTATTTTGAAAGTTAAGCTTTATGCATAACCAATAGTTATTACCAAAAAATCATGGAGTAAACTGATAATTGAGGGTATTACTTTGACTATGAAATTGATAATCGGTGGGACTAATTTATTTTTAAAATATCTTGATACCAATTATCATGTGTGATCAAAAAACAAAACCTACCCAACTAGGGTAGAGAGGCCAATCATAGTACATTTAAGAACACAAAGGCTCTTGGTGATCTCATGAGATTCTAGTTGGATTAGAGGCCCCAAGATGGATTGTAGAGGAGGTCTTGGTGCACTTAGTGCACTTTAGATCGCCCAATTTGGACTTAAAATAAAAAAGTTGAGGCTCTGGAAGGTCTTGGCCTCATTGAAAAAAAATCAAGAATTATCAAACAACAAGCCTCCTTACCTTCAAACAATGCACATCCTATAAATAAACATTCTAACATTGACACTTGTCAAATATCTACTTTATCACCAAACACACACATTTTCAAATTGATCACAAACATTGAAAAAACCAATCCTTTCTAATCAATGGTTCAAATTGAAACCTCAAAAAGGGCAAAAAAATGTTTGGTTATCAAACCTAAAGGTTGAGTAAACCCTAATTAAGTAGCCACTCTCTTGTGTGGCGCCACTCCAAAACCTTGAAACCAATTCCCCCTACCTTCTCCTCTTTCCACACTTAGAAGCCCTTGGTTCTCACTTTCTTTTGTTTCCTGCATGTAGGCTTAAAAGGTGTTCTTTCATGAAGCTCTTTTGATGATGGTGGCTAGCTCTTCTCTCTCCTTCAATGCCCATGCTTCTTTGTGTTTCAATTCTATACATTGTCTTTGACCACCTTTAATGCCATGTGTTTTGTGCATGTGCAAGCTGGGTGGCATAGCTTGAAGCACCTTTTGAATTTGTGAGCTCATGTAGACACCCGCGCATGAGTAGTTAGGGTATTGTATTAGGTCCACCCTAGATTTCTACATCACATTAAATTTTAGTTCCTTAGTGCCACATACACTAACTCTAGAACTTTCTTTGCCATAAATGTTCTTGACAATGATTAAATTTTTTGGCATTGCTCTAAGTGTAGTTGGAAAATTCAATCCAGATTCCATGGTTCCATTTTCTTAAATTGATGATTCAATTGTCAACTTTTGCAAATCATTATTATATTCTTTCTTGTGATCTATATGTTTCTTATCTATAGTTGTTATTGTGATAGATCCTAATAGTGTGGCATTTTGAAACTTGATTTCCTTCTTTGTTGAAGTAGTTACAGCATGTTATGTTTCATTATCCACATGAGCATGCAATCTCCTAGGCTTTGTAGTTGGATTATTGTTGTTAGGTTTACCTAATGGTTCTTTTGTTAACCTCAAAATTACATTTTCTGAAGGATTGTTTTGATGTTCAGCCTTGTTGCTCATGGCAGCAACAGATTCTGTTGTAATCAGTTTCTTGGCAATTCAAAAAATGAGTTTACTATTTGAGTTGTTTCAATCAAGTAATTGGGTCCACTTGATTTGGGTGCAACCCTGCACATTAAAAGCTCATTGCCATTTTGTTTAGGGAGATTGCATTGCATTGTCTTTACATATAGAAATCTATTATGTAAATTTTCATAATTTCCAAATGGAAAATATGGATACGTATGTCAAAAGGAAATACAAATGAGATCATTGGACAATGGGAATTGAAACATAGGTGGTAGATAGAAAGAATGGTTACTTATTCCTACTTTTGTTGGTATGTAAGTACTTTTTTTCCATGTTGGTTTGCATAAAACTTGTGGTTATAGACCTTCTTGAGATGTTGGATCTACTCGAGACATTGCCCAAATCTTCTTTAAGTTGAACTAGAGGTGAGCTCAAAAACATCATCACCATGTCAATATTGAGATTTGCATCATCAAAAATTGGTTTTGGAGCTTGAAGTTGGGTAATTTTTGTGTTTGTGATTTCTTGCACCTAGTAGGTTGCAATAGGAGACCCTTGAGGTACATTGCTTGAAGAATATGCTTTAGCAATCTTATTGATCCCTAGTAGCAACATCTCCTCCCCTTATTCATCCCAAATAGTTGTTGTTTTTTTTTTTGATCCCATTAGCAACTACTCTTCCCTTTTTTCATCCCCAACATCTGTAGCAATTATTGATCTCTCTTCTTTTTGATCTTCAACAATAGCTATTTTTTTCCCATAACCAAACATTTAAACTACCCCTCATGCGCCCCTCCCCCCCCTTGCATA
>Ga0209611_10007440_pt1 | contig 17544 bp, 12 predicted proteins | sample S1TSphgellanicum_3_FD_187693 | JGI IMG/M metagenome (GOLD analysis project Ga0209611, IMG submission 187693) | Host-associated microbial communities from peat moss isolated from Minnesota, USA - S1T2_Fc - Sphagnum magellanicum MG (SPAdes) (version 2) | ecosystem: Host-associated > Plants > Peat...
ATAAACCAACAAGGCATTCATATCACAAATGGAACATTCATGAAGAAGAACCAACCTATGAACAAATGAAACAGACTATGGGCATATTATGGATTTGAAAATTGGCTGCCTATTGCCCATTTTGCTGGGCCAGCTCTCATCACACACAGTAACTCAGGAGGCTGGATAGGGTTTCCTTGAATTTTATTATGTAAGTAATAAGCATTTGAAGGTTCGGAAACTCGTCAGCCAAATGCATTGGGTCAAGCAGTATGGGTAGGTACCTTTTCCATTGGTGTGTTGTGTTTGTGTAAAGAATTAACAGCATATTTTTAGTGTTTGTTGAGGCCACATTATGCATAAAATTTCTGCCTCAACAAAAAAATGGCACCTCTGGTGTAAGGTTCCTCCTCTCCTCTCAAATGAGGTTCATTTCTAAGCAATACAAATAAATTGTCCTGATTCTTTACAACAGGTAAGGATTAGTGCTTTTTTAAAAAAAAATCAACATGTTTGAATTTCTTTTTAAACAAGAAAAAAATTAGTCAAATTTACACTTTAAAAAATCCAAAAATTTCCCAATTTCTTTGTCAAAAATGGCGAAATTTGGCTAGAAGAAAAAGACACTGGTAAGGATCTGGAATGGGCTTTCGTGTGAATTCACAGGTCCAGTGCTTGGTTATTATTACAAGTTGTTTGTGATTTTAATAAATTGTTTTGAAATGTCTATTGTGGGCAACTTGGTGGATGTATAGATGATGGAACATTTAAACATTAAAGCTTATATTGTTCTTTGCGGAATAAGTTGATTTAGAACCTATTGTTGATGTTTGTGGGGTTGAGATTTTCCTTTACAATGTTGGGGATTCCACCTATCCTATTTGCCCATACCTTTTGAAGAATTTCAAGCCACGAAACCCAACATTGGAGATGGACAAAATTTGATTTGATTGGTCGATGAATTGAGGCCATGTTTCTATTGAAAATAGTTGTAGAATCTTTCGATCATTGATTATGAAGATAGATAATGAACCCCCCATTGTTATGGCATGTTGTGTTTCACATAACTATTGTTGATTCATGGGCACGGATGCCCTTGGATATGATCATGTGGAGAGAATGCAGGATATGAGAGATAAGGTGCAAATCACATCCCTTGTTATCAAGAAGTTGAAGTTACAAAGGTAGCTTGGGAACGCATTTAGGAAGCAATCTTTAGTAGTTGGTGGGAGTGTATTCCAACTTTTTAATTTTATTTTTGGTGGATGAAGCTCCATTTTTTTTTCCCCTAAGTTTCATGAACTGTATGAACTCATGTGTAACTATGAACACTTATTAGAACAAAAAAAATTTGATTTTGATTTTTTGTGTGGAAATGGCACTATGACAAGTGGAAGGGGGTAAATTTTCCAAAAACACTATCACTCCCTAGTTTTAGAGGTAAAGAATAGTGGGACAACAACTACCATTTTTTTTAGTTTATTTTTTTTCAATTCCATGGATTTTGTGAAGTCATGTGTGACTATGAGCATTTACTTGAACAAAAAAAAATTGATTTGGATTTTGTGTGGAAATAACACTATGACAAGTGTAGGGTGCTAAATTTTCCCAAAATGTTGTCATTCCCCAATTCTAGAGGTAGAGAAGAGTGGGAGGACAACTACCATTTTTTCTGATTTTGTTATTTAGTTCCATGAATTGTGTGAGCTCATGTGTGAGTATAAGCATCTATTGAAACAAAAAAAAAATTGATTTGGACCTTTTTGTGTGGAAATGACACTATGAAAAATGGAGGGGGTAGATTTTTTTCACAAAAATCATAATTGTCACTCCTTGGTTCTACCAAGAAATGAGATAGTAGCTATGTTTTTTTTTTATTTAAGAATTTTTTTGGGGGTCAATTCATTGTGTTTACTATGAGTTTAAACATTTATTGGAACAAAAACTAATTGAATCGGACATTTTGTGTGAGAATGGCACTATGAGTAGTGTAAGGAGTACATTAAAATAATGAAAATTCTTAGTTTTGGGATTTGGAGGTGAAGATTTGAGATCTTTATTGCATATCAAAAGACATGTTATGGCAATCCATAAAGATTTGTCATCTACAAATTGCATATGTCTAGCTGGTTGAAGGATTATTACCATTACCTTGTCGCATAACCTTAACAAAATGTTGTGCAAGTTACAATTGGCGTTCAACATTGTAGTCATCATGCTCGACCATCTTCAAAGCTATTTCCTTGTTCGCTTCCATCTTCAAAAGTTCAATCTTTGAAAATGTTTTCACAAACTTTCCCAAACTAGATGCAATGATGGTTATTCCATCGATTGAACTTTGAGTAAAATTTTTTAACATTTTATTCGGTGCACCTCAAACTCCTTTATGTGCATAGGTTGTAGATCGAAATGAGGTGGGGTCCTCTTCTAAAGTAGCTCCAAAAACTGGAACTTGAATAGCTGGTGATGTTGGATTAGTGTTAGAATTGGTGTCACCATCAACCTTTTGAGGATTAACTTGTGTTCCAATATCTTTTCCCATGTCCATTCCTTGAGGTATGCCATCAACCTTTGCAGTTCCAACAAGGATGTCATCCATTTTATCATACCAAATTCACTCTACAACTTAAGTGTTGGTGCCAAGGATGCCCTTTTTCTAATAATATTGTTGACACATCTTACCTCACCTTGACTTGGTTTGCTCCCATGTAAGAAGATTATCACGAGGAAACTTCTTTCAAATAACATTGTTCATTGTTAGCCAATATGTTTTTTTCATATTGCCCATTCCAATTGCAAGATATATATTTTTGTACAAATCCAAAAGGAGATGTATAGCACCAAAACTTTAATCTTGACGCTCCAAATCAAAGCAATCATTTGTCCCCCTTTGCTTCGTTGTGGTGGAAACTTCGGCATCAAAGCTATGACAAATGGTTGTGGTGTGTGCACAACCAATGTTGTGGAAGATGCCCTTTCTCCATCTCCAGATAACCCAAGTAAACCTGGAAGTTATTGATAATCCATTACAACTTTGAAATTGAGAAAAATAATAATGAACGGTGATTGATTTTTATCATAATTTAAGTGCCCTAACTTGCTTTCATAACTGTGGTTGAAAAAACTAAAGGTTAGGGTTTTGGCCACTATACTGTGAAAAATGATTTTTTAAAATTGGGGGTTAGTTTTATTTGACTATTGGAGGTCTAGAAGAAAAGTTTCAATTTGTGATTATAATTTGCAGTTTAAAATAAGTTACAACCAACATGTACAACTAAAATTCCATTAGTTACATAAGTGAAGTCGCATGCAACATTTAGTTGCAAATGATGATTTAACATGATGTCATCACATTCCACATGTGATGTATATGGTCAACATATACTGACCATATACACCTTCATCCGTTGACCATTCATATAAAGTTTACAATTGCTCACAATTATTTGCAACTATGTTATAACCCATTACAAAATGCCATGTGGCAACATAATATTTTTTTAAAATTATGTTTTTATATTACATATTGGATCTTCATGATCTATTTTGGATGGTGTTAGATCATGCCACATGGCACAATAACATTTTTGCCACATGGCATGTTAATTGAATTTTTGCCAAAATACATTTAAATCAATATTTAGGTAGGTATGTATGTGGGTAGGTAAGTAGGTAGGAAAAAAGGTACATGTAAAACTAGGTAGGTAGGTGGATAGGTAAATTAAGAACTAGATATGTAAATATTTAGATTTCATTTTAAGTTTAGCCTTTAGGGTTAAGCCTTTATCATTGGCTTGTCCCAAATTACACATGTTTTTAATTTTAAAATGCAAAGCAAAACACTTTCATTGTATACTTTTACAAGATGGAAATGGAAGACAAAACATATGGGATAAATTTTTTAGTTGTAATTTAGTTTGCGATTATGTTGAAATTAAGTTGCAACTAAAAAGTTTATTCCATATCCTTTGTCTTCTTTTTCAAGTTTATAAATTATAGATTTAATGGATAATATACTAACTAACTAGAATTAATTGATTAATTAAATATTAAATAATTACTTACCCACTTACCGACCTACCTACTACTTATTATCACCTACTAATTAAATAATAACTAATAATAGCATAAATTTTTTAAATTATTACATAAAATACTAAATTATTAAATAATAGTAAATGTAATTAGTCAATATAACTATTAAATAATGTAAAATAAATAAATAATAAACAGTATATTATTACTCATAATAATAATAATAAATTACTGTAATGATCAATTATTATCATTAATTTTTAAAAATAATTTAAAAATTTAAATTAATTAATAATTATTTTATCATGTTATTAATTAAATAATACATGATTAATAAAATAAAATAAAATAAATATTAAAAATATTTAACTAGTCATTATTAACTAATAATTTATGTTAAACGATTATTAATTATCTAGCCAGCAATTTATAAGTATTAATTAAGTAACTAACTAGTAGTAGCACAAAATATTTAAATTATTGGATAATGAAAAATTTCAGTAATTAGTAAATTTAGTAAGTAATTTAATCTAATTTAATTATAAATTATTACTAATAAATAATTATATATCAATAATAAGATATATTATTATTAACTTAAAATTATTTTAATTATTACTAATTATTACTATGAACTAATTAATTAACTTGTAATTTGTAAGAACTATTGTTTATATTAAATATAGTAAGTAGTTATACCTACTTATCTATTTAACTATTTACTTATCAACTTGCCTAGCTTACATAGCCACCATATATGCAAAACGTATATTGAATATGCCATAAGTATAATATAATTAAATTCCTGAATATATAAATATACACCTAATATATTTTACAACACCTTAATATATATCAAAGGTATATGTACATCACATAGAAGTAACCAAGTTGTGATTAAATTTGTAATTAATTGGACGTAGAGGCCCCTTCTCGGATGAAAAACCTAAAAATTTAATCATCATAGAAGGATGTAAAACCTAATAGTTCCAAATTAGTTACACCATAGCTGCAAGAAAAAAATAGCTTGAAATGATGGTGATTAGTTGTGAAATGTCAAACATAGTTGCAAATGTCATTTTGTTGGATATAGTTGCAAATTAAATGGTCGCATAATACAAGATTTCTTTTAGTGTTAGTTTTTATTTGCTTGTCACATGTTAAAAAGAAAGGCGCGTTGAACACTTAGGGTCTAAGTTCCCAAGGTTATATGTGTTGGAATTGGAACTTAAAAACCTCAATTTTGAACCCTTCATGAATATTTCATCCAAAAAACCCCAAGGTATAGCCTAGGCTTCACTACATGTGCAAGGCCCTTTTGTGAGAAAAAAGGAATCACCTTTTCTTCACTTCTCAATTTGGTATGTCAATGGTGAGGCTTTTCTTTTTCTTGACAATTCAGTTTAGAACTTTGGGCTGACAAGCACAAGATATGTAAGGAAGATTAACATTCCCCCCCATTGCAATGTATAAAAACTTTGTAGAATTGGATTGGTTTCAATTGCATAATTCATGATTAACCCAATTTCGTATGGAGGTTGTTTAGTGTATAACTAGTGTTGTGTGAATAACTGGATTAGTTAGTTAATTGGAGGTGATTTTGGTTTTAGGCACTTGAAACCCAACTAGAGCCAACTTGAGGTTTTGAAACTAGTTTAGAACTTGAAGCAGGGTTAGGGTAGGGTTTGAAAACTAGGTGGGGGAATTGGCCCCCAAGTTTTGGTTCCAATATCTGAAGGAGTGGGTAACTAAACTTAAGCCTAGTTCTTAAATGGACCCAACACCTAGAACTAAAGAGTTGGTTGAGAAAAAAATGGTTTTAATTCCATGCTCAAACTTTAAACCCTTTGCCATCATTTTGTTTGGTTTGTACCTACTATTATCACCCTTCTCTTCATGTTTTTTTGGTTTTTGCTTATTGCCATTGCCTTCTTCTTTTGTGTTTTTTTCTTGGTTCACACTTGTTACCATCATCTTTTTTTTTGGTGTGCTTTTCTTAATTCACACCTATTAACATCCCTCTCCTTTTTGTGTATTTCTTTTCATTATGCTTACTATCATTGTTATTTTTTTCATTTTTTTTTTGGTTCGTGCTTGTTACCATCACCTTTTTTTTGTGTTTTTTTTCTCATTTGTGCTTGTTGCCATTGCTTTCCTTTTTGTTTTTTTTTCTTGGTTGGCAATAACCTTTTGCCATTACCTTCCCTTTCATGTTTTCTTGATTTTCGCTTGTTGTCGTCACCTTTTTATTTGTGTTTTTTAAAAAAGTTTAAGGTTTGATGTCATGAAGGTTATTCTTGAAAAATGATTTTATCTCATTGAACTTCCATTGAAGGTTGATCATTGCAATTTTACATTAAATTTTGTTGTAATCACAAGCATAATAACAATGGTGAACTCTACAATCACAAATGTTGCACAACAATCGGCTTTGTTGGCAAAATAATAAGACTTTTGTGAACCAAGAGTTATACTACCACAATTTGGGCATTTTTTGCATCTATTAACATGATTTCTCTCAAAGTAAGTTCAAGCTCAAACTAACTCAAACAATTGAAGTGCATTATTTGTTATCCTTTGCTTTGATTACATGATGTACAAATGACATCGTATCATATAAGATGACAAAAATGATTTTTGCATTTCAAAAGCATATTGAAGTTACTCATTGACAAATGTGGAATGAATGGATTGAACAAAAAATAGATGGGCTTGAAGGAGAGAAAGATCTTTTGTTGACCTACAAAGAAATATGTTTGCCCCACCTTTTCAACCATTTCTACTTTTTTTTGCTAGTGTGTGCCTTACCCTACGGTTGATTCTCACCAAAGGGAGTTTGAAGAAGATTTGACATTGTTTATAGTTAAGGAACAAATGCCATTATCTTTTGTCTAGGCCCTATTTTTTAGGAGGTTAATTTTGAGACATAATTTTCATCTTATTTTTCCATCTTGGTGAAGCATGGTCAATGTTTTGCTTAAGATGGTAGAGAAAACCAAGGAAAAATACATTGTTAAAACCTTTTGAATTTTGTAATTCTTGCATTAAGAGTTTTGAATTATGGTGTTTAGAACAAGATTGAACACTTTTGTTTTCATTGTGCATTTTTTGAATGATAAATGGGAACCTAATCATGTAACCATTGGTTTTTTTGAAAAAACAAAAACTTCTAGGAGTGTCATGGCTTTACAAGTTAATGAAGTACTTATAAAACATGGGTTCAATGCTTAGGTTGTTACTTATGTCAAAGATAGGATCTAGGTAATCTTAATTTAACCATGACTACTACATTGACTTTTGTTATTTCATGTGCAGTGTTGGGGTTGGGGTTGGCAATACTGTTTATAGGGACATGTTGGGGGCATGTTATGTTTAAGTGTTATCAACATGTGACAAATGATTTAAAAATTTATGTTGGTTTAATTTTTAAAATCCATTTTGTGAAAAACTATCACATGGACTAAAAAAAGTGGGAAGGGGTGGCAAAAATGGCACAAAACATGTATGACTATTGGAGTGTCCCCACAAAAGTTTAAAACTATGGTCAAAATTTTATTTGCTTCCCAAATCATTTTGTTCTAGGAAACTTTGGAATTCAAACACACCATTACCTTTTGCTATGGAAGGCAACAACCATTGACACATCAAGGCCATGCGCTAAATCCACAAGATTGGGCTATTGCCTAAATAGTTACAAATACTTTGGGTTTGGTGTTCTAACAATATGTGTTGAACCAAAGTTGAGGTTATTAGTTTCTTTATAATGCCTTTATTACGACCATGTCACTTGTATGTCAAATGTGCATGGATTCCTTAAGACATGACTTCAATGAGACTTGAGATTTTGATGGTGAGCTTCAAGTCCTATGACAACAAATGCAAAAACATGTACAAATTTTGGATCCATCGCTTTCATTTATGATTTCTTTTCAAACTTGCAAAGTTCACAATATGTTGGCAATGCTATGAACCCCTTGTTACAAGGGTTTGGGGTTGTTCATTTGATATGTTGACAAGGAGAGGGCGCTTCAAATTACAAGTGAGTGAGAATACATGTATTGTTCCCGTTCTTTGTTTATGCATACACGTTTTAAAACCCAATTGAGGTAAGTGAAAAGGCTCTTAGCTTTGCATCCCAAATGATTGAATCCACAAGTCTATATGATTTCATGGAAATTAATGAAGACATGGCCTTGTTAGTTGTGAAAAAACAACCGGCCCATTTTAGGATATGGAAAATCATTGAAGAGGAATGCCAAGATCATTAACATGTTGGAAAGCCCATGAACAACATTTTTCTTATGTTGCATTTATAGTTTAACAAGTGTTGGGACTGTTGGTTCTCAAATTGAAATAGAAAGAATCTTCAACACTATAAATATTTGCACAAACCTAAGACACTTTCAATTGGGCATGGACAATTTTGAGATACTTATAATCATTTACAAAAATTGGCATAGTGGTGGTGCCCATGTTGGAAGTTCTCCATCCATGGATAAAGATGAGCATGTTGGTGGTTTGCCATCAATGGGCAGAATGGTGTTTTTGGGGCTGAATTATGGCAGGCTTTGAGGCAAAAAAAAGGATGAATTGGTGAATTTTTGAGGGGTAATTTTGGGGACAAATTTGAGCTTGCTTGGGGTGGGTTTTATGGCAAACTTGAGAATGTTTGAGGGCTAATTTCAAAGTGTTACAGATGACATATTTCAAAGTTGGTGTACAAGTGCATGAGACAAGAAAACATGGAACCAAATGACCTAAAAGAAATAGTACTGATCCATTAGAAACTAGTAGCGTAGTTTAGAGTTCACAAGTAGGTTACTTTGGCTGTTGCAAGCCTTGTGAAAGCTTTGTCAAAATTTGGATTCTTTTATGGGAATATATACTTATATTTTGTTTCAATGTTTCTAATGATGTTTTGGGTTCTGGACCCTAATCAAGAGGTTACCTGGAACCTAGCCTAACCTACCCTACAACCGGGAACTGGCATACTTTGAAAATACAAAAGAAGCCAGAACTGAAACCGCCTCCTGAAATAAAAGACTGAAACTGAAACTGAGTCCCAATTTTGGAAAAAAGGAACCAAAACCAAACCAGAACCAGTTCCTTCACGAAATTTAAGAACTGGAACCAGAGGTTTTTCTAGAACCTAGGAACCGCACAACACCAGTTGGAACCATACAACAACGTTTAACAACCCTTCCCCTAATCACTCTTGCAATTAGATTCTTGACCTGTTGGTCTGACAATCTATGAAGAACTGTTGTCAGTCTCACAATCTACAAAGAACTCATGTGAGCTGCTGTCAGCCTAACAATCTACAAAGAACTCTTGGGAGCTACTGTCAGCCTTACAATCTACAAAGAACTCTTGTGTGCTGCTATCAGTCCCACAATGACTGCTCCAAATTTGGCAATATCTGATCTAATGGAATCTACAGGAAGCATAGGAACCCATTCAATCCTGTCATATTCTGGGTCGGGATGACTAGTCAAAAGTGTTAATGTTTTCAGCCTACTGAATCTGTTGCTAAAATCAAAGAAATTGCAAGTCATTAGAAGTATGATTTAGCTCACCTGGTGGTTAACAGTATATTATTGCCAGTGCCAATAGGGTCTTTGTCTAGTTACATGAAGTTGGAAGTAAACAGTAGGACAGGATGCATTTGTGCTTCCACATCATGTTTACTGCACACAATTGACCCTTTCATGACAGCTCAGGAGGGTTACTGACAATCAGAATGTGAAATGATATGTGCTGAGAATCCCCTGAATTAATTATAGGGGACTCTCAATGCAAAATCTGCTCAAATCTATGAAATTGTAGAGAACTCTTCACAATAATAATTTGAAGGTAACTCTGCAATGAGTGCAGCCATAACCTTATGAGACTTGCTCACAAAGTGTCAGACCTTCACCTTCATCACAAATGGCAGTGACAAAGCTGCCATGACTACCCACTGACTTCAGCAGCTGCTGACAGTGGGTGTAGAGAAGCCTATAATAATCTTCCCAAAAGTTTGGGCACAAATAAGTAGATAAGAATCTGCCCAAAATTCCAGACATTATATCAAGGGTGCATTTCATGGCTACTTGCCCATATAAGCTCAGCCTGGGAACAATGATCGGTTGTCACTCCCCATAATCACTTCCTCTTTGATGACATCATTGGATGGAGCTACCCAGCACTTGTTTCTTGCAGCTTACAAAGCTCGACTTCCATGAATATGCATGCTTGAAAATGTCTTGAAGAAGAGCAGTTTTTGAGCACTTGTGATCCTTTCTGTGAGATCCAAAGCTAGTGTTCCAAGTATTGGCTGAAAGTTTGGCAAATGTCATCATGGGCAATTGGAGTTATGGAGGCTCACAAGTCAAGGATTTAGCCTGCAAGCTTTCCAAAAACGATGCCAGTGAACACCAGTGCCCCAAGCCATTTGTTTGATACAAATCTGCAAAAAAAAAACCTTATTAGTACATGTATGCAAGAGGCTGGTGAAGGGGAATATAACAGACCCGAAAAACCTTTTCTCAATCCTTGTGAACAGATTGCTGTTGGCAGTGCTGGACATCATAGGAAGTTATGGAAAATTCTGGGCAAAAGAGGGGCTTTGACAACAAGAGGAGGGAAGACATGATATGCTTACTTAGAGTTGCAGTCGACACAGCTGTGAATGTCAACAGTTGAAACTTGCCATGCCAGGTGTCCAGCTGCTCCTGCCACACCTACATAGAAGGGCCATCCTGTTTCCCACCCACAGAAAAATTGTCAGACCTTCAACCAATTCCACAATGCCTTGATACATTCCCACTCAGAAAGACCAACCACAACAACCCTAATGAGTCTCAAAATCAGTACTATCTCTCAGCAGTAACCAAAAGTATGCAACTTGCTCATGAAGTACCAATAGAATAGGAAGTACCAAGATGCGCATTGTAACCCGCAAGTACAAGACTACTTATGAAAGCAGTACTGAATCCAGTGAGCCATGGTCGAGTCTCCTGGCCAAACCGAAGGGCAGTTGACTTCACACCAACTCTCAGATCATCATCCTTATCTTGGTGTGCATAGATAGTATCATAAACAAGAGTCCAGCACACACCCGAAAAATACAGTGGGAGGACCACAAATGGGTCAATTTCCCCTCTCACTGCTGCCCATCCCAGCAGTGCGCCCCAGTTGAATGTCAAGCCCAAGAATGCTTGTGGCTGTCATACCCACATCCAGCCATTCATCATGTTCAGAGCAGAAACTATTGCTATTCCTATTCTGCAAATGGATTTGCAACATGAAGTTGGTACTTTCCAAGGACTGTCATGAACTACAAACAATAACACAACTAATGACAGAGATGTTCAAAATGGAACCTAAAAAGTTGCACTTTGTTAGGACTTCCCTTTTGGAAAGAGTTGCCCCCCACACACAGTCTGGAGTGCTCAGATCCAAAGGTTGAGGCATGCAAATTCAAGATCCTACCTCATACTATCAACTTCCAACAACAAGAAAAACAAGACAAAGTCTCAGACAATGGAAGTTTGAATAAAGGAAATTTGTACAGAGCTTACCCAGAAGGTCCACCGCTTCATGAGAGGATAAGAACCCACCAGCAGCAGTGATGACGCTCCCAATACCTGACTGTACATGCATCCACATCAAAGGAAAAATGTCCAAAAGGGGTCAATCTGGTATGACATCACTGCCATGGTTGCTGCTCTCAGTTGTAGTTCTGTGACAAGGGCCCCTAACATTCAAAGATCAAATCTGGTATGCTCTAGCATGCCCAAATTGGCTATACAAACTACTTGATGTGGTACCTCAGCCTTGAGAACTGAAACAGAATGACCAGAAGAGCTTGCCTGAAGGTGTTAAGCTGAAGCAAAATGCCAAGCCCCAACAGCAGCTGGCAACCCAAAAACGTCAGTCCCTGGAACGGGGTCAATGCACCAGACACAATTGGCCGAAGTCTTGTCCTCTCAACCTTCAAAAAAATATACATTCAAAGCTCCGACTGTTAAGTCACAAACATACATCAAAGTGCTTCCTGAATGTCCAGGATCATAGTAGAGGACAAAAGCTTTATTTTACAACACTTTTGCAGGTTACGGGTGGTGGTGATAGGCGTTTTACAGACATGTGTGGATATCGAATAACATGATATGTGAAAGAAAACTGAAATTGCCAGTCAAGACCATCATGATGATCGTGGTGCAAGCTCACTACCTCACCTTTCCATCAATATCACGGTCCAGCAAATCATTGACAGTGCAGCCAGCACCTCGCAAAAGAATTGCACCCAGACCAAATAACACCATCATCTCAAAATCAGGCAAACTTGCAGCCGGAGCTGCAAGAGAGATTGACCTGTAGAAGAGGATTGAAAAAAACACCCACTGCTTCAGATTTCCACATCCTTCAACCAAACCCTAATCACCTGAAGGAGACGGAAAAATAGAGAATCAAAACAACCCCACATCTTTAGATTTCCACATTCTTCAACCAAACCCTAATCACCTGAAGGAGAAAGAAAAATAGAGGAAACAACGAGAAAGACGAGAACAAGAAGAAGTGGAGGAGATTTTGACATGGGTGTTGTGATTGTTTTCTCAAATACCAGAAGCAGGGCCAGGCAAGGAGCCAAGTGCCAATGGGTTTGTCAAGGCGGGCAAGATGAGCAAATGGCTGAAGCTGCCTGGGTAGCACTTTCTCAATCCATGATACAGCAGCTACTGCACCAGCAGCAGCAGCAGCTGTAGTCCCTTCTCTTGATCTCTTTCCCTTCTCACTCCTCTCTATACTGCACCTTTCCTCAGACACTCCAGCATCATTTGCTGTTGAATATGATGCACAATAATGTTCTTCTGTTCTTGTCTCAGTCTGAGAGTATCTTCTTCTCAAAGTTGCAGTAGTCAGATGCCGGATCACCTGATTTTCTAATCCAAATCTCTCGGATATGCTTGTGTAGCTTCTTCTGCTGCTGTGCAAGAAGAAGTTGTCTTTGGTGAAGAAGAAGACTTCAGGTTGCAGTGAATCTCGTCTTGTGAGCTGCTGTTCGTCTTCTTCATCCTTTCTTTTCTCTCTCCATCCTTCATCATGATCTCCAAACCTCGAGAAGCTCAGAAACTGGTGCAGATTGTTGTTTCTAGAATGATGCAGATCCTGCTGGTGGTTGTCGTCGACGGCGGCTCTTACAATAACGGAGGAATAAGAAGAGGGTGAGGAGCAGTGGGATTCACACCTGCTTGAGGAGGAGGAGCACCGAGCCAACCGGCGGAGGAGGAGAAAAGAAGAGAGCTTGGACATGATGCCGGCGTCGTCTAGGAGAAAGCTTCTTCAAGCAAATCTTGTTCGCAAGACTTGAGAATCCAGTTCTTCTTCTTCTGCTTCTTTTCCCATCTTCTTCTTCTTCTTCATGAGCCATCCGCTCCTACTCCCATGCCGCATGCTTGCTTGTGTTCTCCCAGGGTTCGAGCTCTGGCTAGAGTTTCTAGGTTGGCTGGGGTTTCAAGCAGGAAGTGATGAAGCCCTTGCAACACAAAAGGGAGGATTTCAGCCTCCTCATGTGCTTCATTGTTTCTTCTTATTTTTAATGGAAAGTTAAGTTTTTCACCTGGATTTGGCAGAGTATATGGAGATTCCTCAATGGATACTCATGAGAGTTTTTTTCATTATATCTAGGGTTTAGGGTTTTGGTTTTGGTTTTAGAAAATCCTAAATCAGAGAATCACGTCACTCTCCAGAATGTCAGCGTCTTTCTATTGCACTTGTTTTGTATCTTTGAGATGGTCACCTGGGGCTTTATATTGTGGTCTGGTGGATTCATACTTTTAGCTTGAAGGTGTTGGGTTGTGGGCTCCTGGTATTAATGCAGGTGGAAAAGAAGAGAAAGTGTAAAGGACAGGAAAAAGGAGGGCACTTGAGACTAAGAAGCAAAAAGGATGTCAAGTTTTAGCTGAATTTCTGATTGTGCTCTAGAGGTAAATTGTAAACCCTAAACCCTAAAACCCCCCTTTTTCTGTTGTATGCAAAACTAGGCACTTGGGAAGCACTTGCATTCCTGAATTGATCTTCTCACTGAGAAATTGTGTGGTTCCAAGATACAAAAAGCCCCACACTTGTACTTTGGATTGTGTAAGTCCTTCACAATTGTCCTATTTGTCCTGAAATGATATTTGGTTGTTTTTCTGTTGGTGCCAGTGACCCTTGGAGGTTTGTTTTACATGATTTATAATGTTGAGCAATTGTATTGATGGTGCAGAATGTGTTGTTGATAAATAAATGTGGTGGGAGGACTTTGATGGCAAGATACCCATCTTCTCAATTTTGGAACCCATGGAAATGACCGTGGAGATTTTGAAGCATTATCATCACTAATCTGAAGGTGATCAATCTCTTGAGAATTCCTTTCTCCCTGCTTTTGAATGTTTATGAGTGTATTCATTCCTCAGCTCCTGTTGTCTTTACTGTCTTGTGTATGTGGTCAAATGGAGTTCAGTGCAAAAGAATGTGAAAGATTCTGGGTGTGCCTAAGATTGTGAGAGATCATCAATGAGGCAAAGAAGAAGACAAAAGCACCTGATCATTTTCAGTGTGCTTGAAACCTGGAGTGAACAAAGAGAAAGGAGAATGCCAAGAATGTGTGCAGTGTGCATTTAATACTCCACTCTCAGCTCTGTGACACAGGTACATACAATCCTTGGTCCTCCTCAATTGCGTGTGTGGATTATAGGCTAGTTTTGCAAGGAGGTCCTTTTTTTCTTTGCCATGTATACAGATGCCTACATCTAGAAGAAAACTGTTCATTCTTGAGGGCAATTCATTGCTGTGCAGGCAACGGAGATTTGGTATGACCTGTAAACTGATGAGCACTCTTATTGAGAAGGGTGTGGAGTTTGTGAGCTTGTATTTTGAGACACTGGACAAGGATGTTGCTCCTGAGAAGGTTTCACCATGGCTACAGCATATTGAGCTAAATTGCAGCATGATGGTGGACACGAAGCTTAGGATATTGGTGAGGAAGACATTGTAAATTCAATGATGATTCTGACCTGCATTTTCAACAAAGACAAAATGGAGGAGAAGTTCATTCTTTTGGATTCGGATTATGAATGATGAGGAGGCACCCAAAGGCTAGATTTGGAGCAATCAGAAGATGACATATATTCTTCACAAAAATTGATAGAATATGTTCACAGAGATGGCATGTTGTGGCATCCCAGATATATGGAAGGTATTATTCACAAGGAGGAGCAGAAGAATCTTTTATACAAGATTGATGGGAGACTTTGTGTTGCATCCCAATGACTTGATTTCCGCCTCCCACACCACAGACACCACATTGAGCAAGTGGTAAGGTTTTTCACTTTTTGGACCTTGAGCAATCCTAGTGCTGGTTGTCATTCAAAGGTGTGAGAATGATCTCCAAACTTTTGCATGGCCGCAGCAACTTCTGCTGCGCATTTGAGTAATAATTGTAACATGCATGTCAATACTTAAGAGAAAGACAGGTCAACCATTTTTCTGGTCAAATTGACACACAATACAACAGTCACTTGGATCTCCGCTATGACTGTTCATATTGTTCCATGCTTCCTGAACAGTAGAGGGCTTGCAAATCGTGCCTTTCATTGGTGCGTTTCAATCTAAAGTCCAAGGTTGAATATCTCCAATTTGACTGACAATTTTGACAATAGAACCATTGAACTTAGATTGGCAACAGAATACTCATTCAAACGTAGAATCTTCAAGACTACTACTACTGCTACTACTACTACAGAAGAGGTAATAAAGTTGTGAACCCATAGTCGTTGTGGGTGGCAATGCTTTAAAAGCAGGTCCATCAAATGAATATAGATGCTTGTAAAATAGTAATTTGGATGAAGTTTATGTGTTTAATAATGGTTGATATTGGCTAATGTTAGGGATATACAATTGGGGTTGAAACTAAGTTTGGACTTGTAAATATGATGTGGAAATGATAGAGCAAATACGCAAAGTAATCTTGCTTTTGGGCCCTCATTTCATCCCCAAACCCTGTGTATTGACAATGTCAACAAATATATTAAAAACAAGGTTTCGAACATTGAATTATATGTATTTATTACACAAAATTTGCACAAATTTTTGAAATATTAGAGTTATCCATAAAGGAAGAAAAACACAGCACCAGAACCCTGAGTTTGGTCATACACAGGGTGAGATTCAAAAAAAAAACCTGCAAAAAAGTACATTAGCATTCAAGGGGGGATAAAACTCAGAAAACCATCAATTTTGGTGGTAAACTGAGTTTCATCCTGTCTTTCCTTTTTCCTGAGCGCCTCCACTGCTGCTACATAGATTTTCGCTCCTCCTAACTGTACAAGTACTGTAATTAGTCTCGAACCTTGTTTTGCAGCAGACTGAGTTGAGCATTTTATACTGAGATTTAATCAAATGTCTTTACTTTGCAGATACCACTGAAAGAGGGGATACGGGGTGACAGGAGGGGTGAAGACAACGTGGTTCCTTTCTGGATAACTCTATTATACAAGTAATTTACCTGGCAGTTATGAAAAAAATCAACAACTGGAAACACTGGTTCAAACCAGGGTTGGGTGGTTACTTAGAAACATGAACCGACCCCAATTATTCTTAAGGTTCATACCCACAATCCTTTAAAATAACCATTTTGGGGGTGGGGATTTTTTATTTTTATTTTTCCCCTTTGTTCTAATGTGTTCCCATGGGGTTCTCCAAGCTCTCAAGTTGTTCCTCAAGATGTTCCCAATAACACCTCAGTGTTATACCATATAAGGTTGGCCATAGGGGAGCACATTTGTTTCTATTTTGTGATTGGGAGGTGGGGGGAGATCTGAAGAGGTGCTTCTATTAGGGAGTGCCCAATGTTCCAAAAAATTGATGATGGGCCAATAAATATGGCTCGGTCCTCCCATCCCCCCCGCACCCAAAGGTGTGAATGCATCCAATGAACGAATTCATCTGAATCAGTCACAATATCTAGCAATATGTAGCTTTAGATGTCCACTTACACTTGATGCAATTGGCTTCCATTTTTTGACTTAGCCATGTTGGCACTCTTTGTCATGTTGGCCATGTTGGCCACTCTTTGTGCTTAGTCCACACATGCACCCAATGGATAGTAATTTTATCAAAATATTTCTAAAATTACACAATACCTTTGACAAAAGTGCGAAACATGGTAGTTTTGACACATAAGGCATCATCATGCACTCAAAATTGTTGTTCTTGAAATTCTTGTCACACTACATTGATGAGCACATATGTGGTGAAAGGGTGCCGTATAAGATGGTGCATAACATCCCCATATGTTTGATGTTTAGTTCTCACAAGGTCACATATGTTGAAACTCACTACGTCCACATTGGGTTTAGCCTATAATGTAAGGGCACGTGGCAACAACATTGTGAGTCTTCTTGAACCTTTTAAGACCCACCCTTTCTAGCATGACACATGTGACAAGCATGTGCATGTTGCTTTGTTGGCTTGCTTTTTTCAAAATCCATACGGCATTGTGGA
>Ga0209611_10007441_pt1 | contig 17544 bp, 12 predicted proteins | sample S1TSphgellanicum_3_FD_187693 | JGI IMG/M metagenome (GOLD analysis project Ga0209611, IMG submission 187693) | Host-associated microbial communities from peat moss isolated from Minnesota, USA - S1T2_Fc - Sphagnum magellanicum MG (SPAdes) (version 2) | ecosystem: Host-associated > Plants > Peat...
TTTTTTTTTTTTTTTTTTTTTTTTTGGGCAACTAAACAAAAAAACTTCAGGGGAAAAAAAAGGAAAGGAAAATTAGAAAAAAAATCCTATTTAGCAAATAAATTGGAGATAGATCATGAAAAATAAATGAAATTTCAAATCATTTGCCTCCCCCTTTTTACCTATTTTTAGAGTGATGAGTTCAAGCCTTTTAAGCTAGTTCTAGGTTACTACTAAAGTACTACTATTTATAGTTGTGTTTGAAGATCGCCTATTTTCTCACCATAAGGTCGAAGCTACTCTTAAAGATGAGGTGTTGTAGACCCCCAAGTGAAAGCACACCCAACCTAAAAGGGCTTTCATAATGTATTTTGGATGAAATATTACAATCCTAAAATGACTTTCCTAATGTATTTGGATGAAATATTACAATCATAAAATGGCTTTCCTAATGTATTTGGATGAAATATTACAATCAGAAAAATGGCTTTCCTCATGTATTTGGATGAAATATTACAATCATAAAATGACTTTCCTAATGTATTTGGATGAAATATTACAATCAAAATAGTCTAAATTTCATAGTGTATTTGGATGAAATATTACAATCAAAATAGTGTAAATTTCATAATGTATTTGGATGAAATATTACAATTCAGTCCACCTTTTCAGATGGATGGGTGAGGATGTGAGAGGAATTAAGTTGGATGTGCTAAGTACTTATAGAGACTCAAATGGGGGGCTACCACTCAAATGGGGCATGATTAGTTATTACCTAAAGGCATGGCCCCAATAAATATAAATAGTGTGAGGGATGGTTGAACTTAAAGGCAAGAACAACAAAGTAAGTTTTGGACCCATCCACCCAATTTTAAAAAATAATTCTTCTTTTTGTTTGTTTATTGCTAAAAATAATGTTGTCATTTTGGTGGGGGGAAGAGGATTATTTTTTTAATAAAAATATTCCCCCTTCTTTGCTCCGACAAGCCACCTATGAAAAAACAAATGCTTTGTGTGCTTTTGAAATAGCCTTTTGTACTTCATGATTTTTTTAAAGCTATAAAACAATATAAACCCTAAACCCTAAACTTAGAGTGATTTAAAAACCCTAAACTTGGAGTGATTTTAAAACCCTAAACCCTAAACTTGGAGTGATTTAAAACCCTAAACCCTAAACTTGGAGTGATTTAAAACCCTAAACCCTAAACTTGGATGAATTAAAAAACCCTAAACTTGGGGTGATTTAGAAACCCTAAACCCTAAACTTGGGGTGATTTAAAAACCCTAAACCCTAAAGTTGGAGTGATTTAAAACTTGGAGTGGGTGAAACTTTGTCAAGTACAACAACAAAGCCCATTTTTTTGCTTCTCTTGAGTCCTCCCAGCTCTCTCAAATCTTTCTTTGCATTCATATTTCAAAAGGCTGGGGTATTGTTGTGAGATCTCAATCTTGTAGGCCATCATGCATGGTCTCTACCATTGCCACCCACATATTCTGCATTCATTTATCCATGGGGCCATGGTCTAGCCAATGGCTACCACATCTTTTGGCATTACTTATCTGATATGGGCTTATGTCTCTACCATTTCCACCACATCTTTTGCCACTTGCCTAGTTTTTTTCTATGGCATTCAAGTGGCCCCCATTAGCATGTCCACCATTCTCACATGTTCTATTGTGGGAATTCCCAATTGGGATGTTGTGTTAATTGGTTCTTGGTTTCTCAAAGAATCTTTGATTTGAAATGCACCCTCAAAAATTGCATAGCTTGGTTCCCTTTTGGTTTGCTTTTTTGCTTCTCTTCTTTTCTTGTTGGATTTACACTCCTTTCCTTGAGAGATGACATTAGGGTTTTACACGTTCCATTTGTCTTTTTTTTCATCTCTTACCCTTTTTAAAAAAAAAGGTTTTGGACAAAGACGTTCGCCATGTAAGGATATCCCTAAGGTTATTACGTGACTTTTGGGATTTTTTCTTGATGTTTTGTTCAAAAGTCATATTATTTTTTGAAAAAATTCCTCATTCTCAAGCTTTCAACATCAATTGGTTTCTTTTTTATTTGATTTTCATTTAGGCTCTTGCAAGGTTTTTGAATTCAAGGTTTTAGAGTGTCTAAAGGCTCACCTAGTTTTTCTACAATCCTCTCTCCCCATCTTTAGAGGGGGAATATGCCTCAATTTTGTTGAGATAATTATCTCAAAGTGGAGTTGGGGGGCTTGTGGCACAAGTTCATTACCTTCAAATTCTTGCAAGATCATTATCCATTCATATTGGAGGCCACATGGACTAATAGTTTAGGTCTACTTCCCCAACAAGCCCATTAAAGGTTGGCTTGTGACCTTTTTCTTCCAATAATGTAGGTTTTCATTTTTCTTCTCAAGTAGTTTTTTGAAAGGGGGAGTTGATTGTTTTAGGATACCATTTAAGAGAGTTTGCATTAACAATTTTTTTTTAACATCATCTTTCACGAGAAGTTATAATTCTCATTATGCTTGCTTGGGATCTCAGATAAACTTGAATTCAAGTGCTTGGATCTTCACTTGCCCAATCATTTCATCATTTTATGTGATTTCATACATCTTTTCTTTAACGTTGCACATCAAGTTGCCCCCCCCCTCTCCTCATTTGATAATTATTGGCCTTGCTTGTTACATTTGTGACTAACCTAGAGACTTAATGGGATACACCTTCTTCGATGCTCCTATGGTGGGGAGCACATTGCAACCCACAATGTTATTGAATGTGCTTTTGCTTCTATTGCCAAAGATATTGGGTTTCATGTTTCGTGTGAACAAACACATATTTTATCGCCATCCTTGTAATCAATCTTTTGTGCCAATGGATCAATATTATGTTCTTCATGGATGGGGTCTACATTTAATTAATGTCATTATTGTTGATTTGACTCAAGCAAATTTAATTTTGCAAGTTGCCATTGCTTGGGGCGTGACAATAATGATTGTGGCCTCAACAAAGGACAAGATATAATACGATCGGTACCTCAAAGATGTGTTTCTTCCTCCACCTATCAAGGTGTTTGGGTGCTTACATTATTAGACTCACAATTTTCTTCATTGATGTGTTAACATGATGTGATCCACTAAAAGTTCTAGGAGGCCTTTTTTCTAAACTTGATGCTTTTTCAATTTTCTTATCCATCTTTTGTTTCAATTGCTTCATGTAACTAATGAGAGGTTCAGATTATAAGTTGTTTTTTTATTGCAAGCTTGTTTGTGCTTTTGAGTGTCATCTCATTGTTGGCCCTCTTTTGTTCCTCCCTTTCCCTTTCCAAATGGGTACTTTTCCTTTTTCATTTGGCTAGCTTTCATCATCTTTGATTTAGTTTCAACTTGCTTTTAAATTTGAAGTTTCAGTTAGTGATTAAATTTTAAAAACTTGATGGAACCTTTGGTACAATTTTGCAAAATAGTTCTTCAAATTTCTAAACCTCAGTTCCAATTTTTTGCAAAAGAATTTCAGACTCATGGTTTAGAACTGTGTGCGATTCCACCTTACCTTCACTTACCTTCTTGATAGTATTATGGTTCCAGCAATAGACTGCTTGCATTGTTGGGTCCAAGGTCCAATTCCAGCAAGAGGCTCATCCAGTTCAAGTTCAGATTCCAGCAGCAAGCAAGGTGAACTTGCATCTTGAATTGCCCAGAATCGGACTGAGAATCAACCTAGAACCCAAAACCAGCCAACACTGATTCGAAAACTAGACACTGAACTACTACTTCATTGCCAAATAGTCATATCCTAAGTTCGGAATCCTACACAAGCCATGAGACAGAAGCTTTAAAAGCCCAATGGGTTCAAAAGAATATGCTGCAAGCTGAAGAAAGATGGAATTCTACCTTGATTCTTCTACCCCTTCTCATCAGATGCTTCACACATGAAACCCAAAACAGTAGATTCTGAAATGTGCATGACATTGTCACATTTTCAGCTATGCTTGTAAAAAGAACTGAGTTTCAGTAACTTTAAAGGCTACAGCCAGACTTCCAGAGAAGATAAGCTACCATTCAAGACAAACAGACTCCAGACTGAATGGAAAATAGAACTAGAAAAGTGACCTCAAATACAATACAAATCAAAGACTGATGAAGCATTTCTGTGCATTTTTGCAACCATGCCAGGGACTGGCCATAGTACATGCATTTGTGATTTCAATGTGGTGATCCTACATGGTTGAGCCTTATTGGAGTTGTTGGAATAATGTACCTGTCATGCATGTGCTACTAGATTGGCACCCGACACAATCCAAACTAATAAAGTCACACACAAAAACATGCACACAAAAAGATGCCAACAACAGAGTTGATGGACAAATGGAAGTGCAACTTGGAGAGGCCATAAACCCACCTGGTAGATTGCATTTTGATGGTGAAGACAGTTCACAAGGTCAGATGCCCAAGCTTCTCTGCTCCTGGCCAGGGACCAAGAATTGCAAAAATCCAGACACAGTATCAACTACATTTCATTGGCACTGGGTAAACAGTAGTGCCGCACTTGTGATGTGCTTTCTATCAACACAGTTTATCTCTTGATCACTATCTGAAACTATGGCCACAGGGTTTAAAGTACCATAAACATTATGATGCTTGGAAAAAGAGAAATCCTAGTCAAACTCAGGAAGATTATACAGGCCATCTGTATCAAGCTAAGTTAGACTATTTGGGTGAAGGTCCACTGAGCTGGTGGAACTGTTCTCAGTCACTGAGTTCTCTTCCCAAAACCTACAAGGAGAAAGAGTGTCTAATTTCCATAAAGCCAGGGTGCCTTTTTTCCTTCTATAATCACATGCTCGGCATCAAACTGAGGGTAGAGTCCAGAAATGGGTCTGATGGTTTTAGTTGAAAAACACACCCAAATGATAAAGCAATCCTCCCACTGTCATGATTATTGACCCAAGAAATTAAATAAAACAATGAGACCAAAACAAAAGAAACCACCAAGAAAGGAAAAAAAACAATGAGGAGAAACCCACACGAGATATATAACAGCACAAAAGCAGCAAAAAGACTTACAGGCCAGATGAGACTTGGAAGAAACCAGAGTGAAAGTCAAGAGCAAGGTCCAACCCTTAAAAAAGAGACAGCACAAGCAACCAGTGAGTGCAAAAAAATAATACCTCCCTCATTGAAAACCACCACTGACACCTGAGAGAGAGAGAGAGAGAGAGAGAGAGAGAGAGAGAGAGAGAGAGAGAGAGAGAGAGAAACAACCCTTCACATTGCAGACCAGAATCCCACAATAGTCAGACAAAAGAGTACAAGAGTCATATTACCCTGTTTTAGATAACAATAATGAACAGTTCTTCAACAACTTGCTTGGCCCCTCTCCCTCTCACCAATTGTGGCCAGAAAACATTGAGCTTTATGTTACAAATTCAATGCAGCCATCAGGCAACTGGATTTTGGAATTCTTCATGGCAAGTCCAACCCATAGCAAAGTGGGCAACTGACTGACTGAGACTGACTCGCACCCACCCATACATTGCACATGCAACACATACAAAAGTTTAAGCCAAAATTGTATCTGACTCTTAGTTGCATTTAAACAGGTTGTGGGCAGTAGTCACATTACCCTGAGCTAGGAGAGCCCACTGACCAACAGGCAACAAGTAATTTTCAATGACCTTAGGAAGCATCCCATGATTTTGCTGGTGAATGGACACTTGCACCAACCGAGCGCAAGTTTTCTCTTTGATTGAAAATAGCTCCGAGGTCTACCCCTGGACCCAATGATGCAAGACTAGCCAAATCTCGTTGAGACAGTGTCCGTCCCATGCCTCCAGCAGCAGCAGTCATTCCACTCGGAGCTCCACCGACCCCCAAGAAGTCATGTGTAAATCTGTCACTTCCATCTTCCCCCCTTGTTGAACCACCAAGGCCTGGCAGCATGGAAGAAGGCTGGCCTCCCATGCCTTGAGACATGGGACCTCCTCCTCCCCCAGAGTGGTATGGGTTGTTGTTATTGTGGTGGTGCGCCATGACATCATTGGGCAACATCCGATGATGATGATGATGATTATTAGGAGGCTGCATCATTCCTCCTGTGACATTTCCAGAATTGGGTCCAAACATGGATGGCATATTGCTCAAGGGTCCTACAAACAGACCAGCACCTCCTGATAATGAATTCATGAAGTCCTGCATCCCTGCTGCTGCTGCCCCCCCCACATGATGATCATTTGTTGGCCTTACTTGGCTCCCTCCAAAGTTAGATGGACCGATTGATGTGCCCACACCCAAAGGACCTCCTCCTGAAGATATGTCAATTGGCCGTCTGATCTGCTGCTGCTGCTGCTGCTGCTGCAAAGACTGCACCATGCTTAACTTGTTGGGTGGAAGCTCGACTGTGCCCCTGCCTTGATCTTGCATTCGTTGTTGTTGGCTTTGCCAAAATGACATGGAATTTGAATCTCCCGGCACACCCATTCCACCAAAACCTCGTAGCAAGGATGAAGAACTACTAGCAGTTGCACCCATCTGTGCTGCTTTCTGTAGCAAAGCTGTTGCAGACATTTGAGCAGTTGCTGTGTGCTGCTGTTGCTGCTGCTGTTGTTGCTGTTGATGATTGAAGAGCATAGATACTGAGGGTACACTGCCTACCCCGTCATTATAAACTGAGGAGGAACAACTTGACAAGCCTGCAGAGAGGGATGAAGATAAAGATAATCCTGCTGTTGCAGAGCCTCCTCCTCCTCGCTCTGTTTGACTGGCACCAGCTGTGAAGTCTGAAAACCCAGATATGCCCATCCCCCCCTGCAGCAGCATGCTTGCACCAGCACCTGCAGTGTTTGCTGGAATATTATTATTAGTGCTGCTGCTGCCTCCATGCAACCCTGGCATTGTCGACCCTGGAGCAGACGAAAACAGATGTGCAAACAGGCTCCCGGTTCCAGATGAAACCATTGGTAGAAGAAGTCCACTAGATGAGGTGGGTCTAGGGGCTTGTGGAATATCATATTCAAGAGGATTCAGAATTGCAGGCTGTAGTCCTGCTGCTCCTCCATCATGCATAGCCACCTTCGGAGGTTGCATCAGAAAAGGAGAAGAAGAAGAAACATCTGAGGCAGCAGGAAGCAACTGCACCTGTTGTGAACCAGGAGCTGGAAGTCCCCCAGCTGGTCCTGGACCTGATCCTAACCATAGTGATAGCCTAGGACCTGGTGCACCTGTGGCAGGAGCAGCAGCTCCTGCATTCCCAACAGATTGACCCCATCGCGGTGGCAGCAATGAAAGCCCAGCTGCTTCATGCCCTAGCCGTCCTAAACCTCCCATGGATGGTGCCAGAGGTGCTTGCCTCTGCATTGATCCTGATCCTCCTCCCCCCCCAGTGGCAGCAGCTATGGATACCAAAGAGTCTGCACTCACCCGGCCCAAATTCATGTTGTTTCCATGGTGAGGAGAGGAGGTCAAGCTGAGTGTGCCTGCAAGGACTGACATGGAGCCACCTACCTGAGTCGCCTGCATCATCATACTACTGCTGCTCATCATGTCTCCACCACCACTGCCACCATATTGTTTGCCTGCTGAGACTCGAGCACTCTCCTCTGCCAAGGCATCACAAAAGGCTCGATGGGTGATGAAACTGTCTCTCCTGCATGCACCCAAGCTCCCGCACAACATCATTTTCATGATCATGCAAAACTTCCCCCATCAACAAGCAAGCAAAGCATTTGCAGGTAACCCTTATTGCAGCACTCCGTCTCTAGGGTTGTGGAATGCAAACCTACTGAACAGCCTCAATGTGCAATGCACAGAGAGAGAGAGAGAGAGAGAGAGAGAGAGAGAGAGAGATGGATGTGAGCTACCGACCTGGAAAATAGGGTTCCACAATCGCAGCGGTACTCTCGAGTGCCGCAAGTTTTGGAATGGGCTTTCCAGTCGGATTGAACAGCATATCGCTTGGAGCACTTGTCGCACTTCCACTTCTTCTCGCCGTGCTTGCGGCAGAAGTGCTTCTTGATGCCAGTCAAGTCGCCCAGAGCGCGCGACGGGTCGTGATGCACACAGGAGGCTTCAGGGCAGATGTAGACGCGCTTGCGGATGATCTCCTTGCTGCTCCGCTGCCTCAACTTCCAGGGCAGATTGTGGCCCCGTCGGTGTAACTGCAGGTTCTGGTCCCGCTGAAACCCTTTGTTGCAAATCTCGCACACGAAGCGATTGGTCGCCATCAATGTCTTGGGCGACAGCGCTACTACCTCCGCCTCCGGGTCTGGAGTTCCAGGCAGATTCCGCTTCCGCTTCTGTCCTGGTCCAGGAGGTTGCCCACTGGAGACGGTGGTGGTTGTGGTAGCAGGCGTTGCTGCCGGCGGTGCTGTGTTGCCATCATCTGTTGTGCGAGTTCCAGACGAGCCGCTTGCTTCCCCAGCTGATGCGCTGCAGGTTATGTTGGACAATGTCATCTCCCCGACAGCGGCACTTCCGCCTGCACCCAACTGCTGCAGCTCCTCACTCCCACTCCCCAATCCCTATCCTTCCTCCTCCCCTGCAGCTCCTGCTACGGCCACCATCCCATGCTCACCTCCTGCACCACAGCCACCACCACCTCGTCCTCTGCAGCAACTAGCAAAGTACTACGGCTGTCGACGTTCTTCGAGCCTTCTTCCCTGCCATCTTGCCGACTTCTAAATCCCGCCTGCTGCACCCGGCGGCCTCATACTAGTTCTAGCAGCTTGCTCATACTGATCAAGCTCCAGGGCGCTAGCTGCATCCAAATCATCAGGGCGAGGCGCGGTTCCTCTTCATCCTCATCATCATCATCCCGCCCCCAACAGCTCCAGCTACTATACTCGCGGCCATCCCCAGGCGGTCTTCCAGGTGCTCCCACGCGGATAGCTCCTCTGCTCCAAACATGCCACCGCTGCCGCTTCTTCTACAACTCCTCCGGCTACTACTTATACTATCGATACTCAACAAGTACTGCAGTAGTACTATAAATGGTGCAGGAGTCGGCACATCCATGTTCCTGCACTCTCATTTCTCGTCTATACAGAGCACATCCCTTTCCCTGGGGGCCCGGTGTTTGTCAGTCAGTCAGTCAGTCCGTCTGTGTCAGTCACGCGTCAGTACTAGTGCTACAACTACAACAGGCCAAGCAGCGCCGCCTTGATCTCCGTCCCTTCTCTCTCCCCTCCCATCCTCTCCTCTCCTCTCCTCTCCCTCCCTCCCTCCCTCCCTTCCTTCCTTCCTCACCCAAAGCTCAAACTTGCAGTAGAGCCTTCCTACTAGCGTTTACTACAAACGAACGCTAGCCACAACAACCCCGACACTACTACATGCAGCTCGTGAGCACATCACCCAACTAAGTAACTAGAGCTAACAAGCAAGCCAGCTATAAGCACACAGCACAGCATGAAGATCAGGGACAAGAGGCGGCAACAACGCCACTAGACGAATCTACCAGCAAGAGCTCGATCCCTTGTACCATAACACTAGAGCGCTTCGTTTGCAGCGGCAATGGATGAGATAAAACTGGTTTGGCGCACACACTAGCCTATTTCCACCGGCCGCTCTCTCTCATCTCTTACAAACACCCGCAGAGTTAATCTTTGGGTACCCAACGTACGTCGTCGTTAGTAGCCAAACCTCGAGTACTGCCGCCGTGCAGTAGCTGTAGTAGCCATTTCCTCTTAGCCTAGACTCTACGGCCTAAGGCGCGGTCCGCGAGCTGCAGACATCTAGACTAGAACACAAGTAGTCTACTCTCGTCCTCTCGTTCTCTTTCTTTCTTTGGTTCTCGTTTTCTTTCTTTGTTTCTTTCTCTGGTTTCTCGTTCTCTCTGTGTCTTTTTTCTCGTTGCTTGGTGCCTCGACTGGGTCCCTCCAGAACGTCTTTACAGACGAGATTTGCGACGAACATTAACACAGTTGCATCATGATGGGGTATGCTTGCTGTGGGGTCCATTGGGTCAGTCGACATTAGGAGCTGTGTACACACTAGACACTAGATCATCGCTCCATTACTGACTGCCGTAAAGCTTTTTGGTGCCAAGGGCGGCAAGCACAAGCCAAGGCAACAAGCAAAGCCGTCGTCACAAGCCGAGAGAGAGAGAGACAAGAGAGAGAGCGCGCGCGTGCGAGCGGCCGGCCGGCCGAACCACTCAGACTGACGGACCGGCTTCGTTGGATGAATGGATGGATGATACCACTCAGACTGACGGACCGGCTTCGTTGGATGAGTGTATGGATGATACCACGGGACAATGACCGTTTCATCCCCCCAACGAACGAATGAATCTTTCTCTTCTCTCTCTTTGGGTGTGTGTATGTGTCTCTCTCGTGTTCGTCTTTGTTGTTTTTTTTTTTCCCACTTCCCTCCTTCTCTGCCCGTTTCTGCTGCCCCTACTTCCATACTTGTAAGTTCCGGTTCCTATATACTACTACACTTTTTCTTAATTCATTAATTTGATTTAGGATTTTTTTTGTCGATCAACCTGACCCACTGACCAGGAATCCCCCCCCACCTGCCCCCAAAACTTTTGATGTCAAAAAATTGATGATTTAATTATTATTATTTTTTGCTTTCTAAAAATCAGCCAAATTAGTCGAGAACTTACACTAAAATACACAAAACTTGCTCAATTTTTTTTTTAAAAATTTGGTAAAAAAAAAAGTGACAAAATCTGTTGAAAAACAATCACCAAACATGAGTGACCCCAAGGGGCAGATTTTTAGGAAAAAGAATTTAATACTATTAAAATTAAGAATAATTAGTGCGATTTGGGGGATTCATTAGCCAAAGTGAACCAGCACCCACCAGCACACCATGAAGGATGAATGAAAAGTGGTCAGGAAACAACTTTCTGTTGGGTTCCAGTTCCCTAGCTTAACCATCATGGTTAGCTCAGTTGCTTTTTTTTTTTTTTTTTTCTTTTTCTACCTACTTACTAACAACCACAACAAGTGGGGTTGTTAGTAAGTAGGTAGGTAGGTAGTAAAAAAAACAGCCCTTACCTATGTATAAACTATTAAACCATATATCTAGTTAGTTACTTAGTAGTTACCTATTTTCCTACCTACCTACCTACCTACATTTGAGACCTAGTCTAGAGTTTTGGGGATCTACCTACATGCACATGACAATTGCAAAATTTCTTAGCTCTAAGTAATCAAATCAATGTATTATTGAGATTAGGGTTTTGACCTGCTACAGCCTGTAGTCAGGTGAAAGGTGACAAAATACCCTCTCCTACATTGTCAAGGTTGCTTACCTACCTCTTTAGTTATTTTTAGGTATTAACTTACCTAATAATAATAATAAATTTATAAATTTATAAATAATAAAAATTTATAAATAAATTTACAAATAATAAAAATTAATAATAATGGGAAGAGGCTGTTTAATAAGAAAAATCATCCTCCCAGCTGCCAGTTACAGGCCACTGGTGACAGCCAGTTACAGGTCACTGGTGACAGCCAGTTACAGGTCACTGGTGACAGCCAGTTACAGGTCATATAACCTTCAGTAGTTCAGTGGGTCTTCTACCAATGGGGGACATGAGGACCATGCCATGATATTTGCATTAATTTTTTTTTATATATAAAAATTTAGGATTATTAACTGTAGTTGCACTTCAGATTTTATTATTATTATTTTGTAATATATATAACAACTTATATATTTAAAAGAAATTAATTAAAATCATTTATTAAAAAAAAAAGGATTTATCAAATTCATTTGCCTTGCTCCTCTCTTCTTTGAAATACGTACTAAGTTCCAATCTTTTAAGCTAGTTCTAAATGATTAAGTACCCTTTTTGTACATGTGCTTGAAACACAAGCTATTTTTCTCTCCCCCCTCCCCCCTCCCCCCTTCCCCCCAAATTAGCTTGAAGCTTGTTCTAGCAATGCATGAAAGTGTTGTAGTAGACACAAGTGAATGCCAAGTGCTTGCCTACTAAAAAGAGTGAAGGCATGGTCCAAAAAGAGAGAGCTTCAATCCCAAGCAATTAATTGATGAGTTTAAGTGTAATGGGACAAGACTAGTTTTGAAGCCTTTTTTGGCCTCCAAATTTGCTATTCCCCAAAAACTTGACCTGGTTGGCCTTAAATTAAATTAACCATGTGCCTTGTAATGTGGGACCAAAGTCCCAATTGCATTGGCCCAACAATATGGGACCAAATTATGTATGAAATAATGGGATGTTTTGGCTCTTCAATTGTTGTTGGTTTGGGGGGGAGGGAGGGGAGGGGAGGGGAGGGGTGTGTGTTTTGGAAAAGACCAAACTTCAAATTCCAAATTCCCTTGAAACTTGGGTGTTGAAGAACAAAACCCACCAAAAGTTTCATTACATCCCATTTTTCATCACGATCTCTCATCCCTCCTTCCTTCCATCAATGCAAAGTTCCCTCTCTTCCAAACAAAGACCTAACAAGAGAGTTCTTCTTGTAATGAGTTCCAACCATGAAGAAGTAGTCACCCACAAGATTATAACAAATCCACATTCTCTATTTAACCCTACTACATGAAGGTGCTCTTCTACTACATGGAGGTCTTGGGCATTAACATCAAAATCAAGAAGTAAAGTAAGAGTTTCATGATAGTTATTTTGAGACCTAAAAGTATTATTAGATGCAAAATTTATGTCTATAATAATTTGTTGTCGTCTATTGAAAAGAGTCAAGCAACAACCAAGGAAATTTAGCTTGGGTGCAAGGCAAGCTCCCTTGTTGTCGATGACCTAATTGTATCATGTTTTTACTCTTGACATAGATTTGTATTGCCCATTGGGTTTAGGATTATATTATATTATTTATTTTTCACACGTTTTTATTACTCACATTTTCCTTGTGTTGGTGATAGGATGTTTCTCACCTTTCCTCTCTTCCTTTTGGTAGATCAACCTCATGGCTCCCCCAATAGTGTTTCTTTTATAGTGTTCATATATTTTAGAACCATGATTTCCTTTTCATCACCTTCCTAGCCTCACAACCAAATGCAAGATCGTTTCCAAATACATTTACTACTCAACCTCATGCATAGGCATGGGGTGAGGTGAATCCTTCGATATAGAGGTTCATTTCTTGATATCCTTTTATTGGTTTTGTTACAAAATTATGTCGAACTCAACTATAATAGCATTTATTGCAAATTTTCAATTAGGTTTGTTGGTTAGTCAAGTGTGAAAAGTTCAACTTCGTTTGAATTGAAAGTTATCCTTTTTGGAGTTCATGGTATGGAGATCCATTTTCTAGAATTAAAAAATCACCAAAACCAAACCTAAAACATTCATAAAAGAGGAATCTCACCACATAATCAAACACAATAAAATAAATGAGAGTGTATGAAATTTGACTCAATATTCTAATGGATTAATTTATCTCCATCAATCATATGGGTTGGTCACCAATCTTGCAAAGCATGGCAATAAGTAGATTTTTATACCTTGAAGATAATTTCCAAATAGGTGAAATAAAATAGAAACAATATGGGTATATCTTGTATTGACCAATTGATCCAATGTGATGTTGATGGGATTAATATGTGTATGATATAAAAACTTTAATAATAACCTTGACCTATTCAAAATGGTTAACAAAAACATTGAATTAACAAAACAAATGTTCAAAGGATCATTTGTTTTGCAAATTTGATGAGTCACCACCATGCTAGGGATTATAATGGGGACTTTTTCATAACCATACATATGAGATGTATGCTAAAGTTTTTTTCAAGTGAAAACAATAATTCTTTAGTGGGGTAATATAGTTTGGTTAATGTGAGGTCCCAAGATAAAAACACGTGAAGTACTTTATATATATATATATATATAAATGCTTAATATGTATATTGAAACACATGTTGTGGTTATAATCTTTTGGTGATGATGTGATTTTTTTTGATATTTTGCATGTGGCTTTTGTAAATATAGTAAACCCATTTTATAGTCATGTCCATTTTAGTCACATTCTTGTTTGTGTGACACATTTTTTGGTAACCATCCATTGTAGTTAGAAACACCATTGTTTTAAGTCACTATCACACTCGTTAGTAGCACAAAATGTTTGTAATTTTTTTTTGTAAATGTGATTATTTCAAATCATTTAGGATAGGGTAAAAAATTAGAACACCAAAACATTTTATTTAAAAAATTTTAATATTTATATTCATTAGAATATTTCTCAAATGTTTCATTGACATATATATATGAATACATTAAGAATTTAGTATTAGTTTGATATTTGACCTTAAGACATGTAAAATTAAACAATGGTTACATTTGTAACATTACAATTTATTTTGACCTTGGATCCATTCCCACATTAATTAATGGGCATGTGATGAATCAGGAGGAGACTTTCAATATTATCTTTAAGAACCTTCAAAATTCTTTTAAAATTTCATATAAAATGTTAAAATTTGAATATTTTAAATAATGTGTTATGATTTTGGAACGTGTCTTTCTTTTTTCAAAGGCTATATGCCCCCAAGAAAAACTTATGGAAAAAAAATATGAAGTTGTCAAATTGTGAAATATTCGAAATACCCCAACGAGGATTGAAATTTGCCTTGAAGAAAACCCAACTATAACATGTATCACATGTAAAGTGCCAAAAAATTATATATTTACATAAAAAATAGGAGTAATGCCCCTTACAATAATGTATGTTTCAAATATTACAATTTAACTTTTTTTAGACTTGACCTTTTAAGGTTGAACTTAAAGTATCACAACATGAGAAATAAGACCCAAAAAAAAAAATAGTACCAAAACAAAATGAACCAAAATTAACAAAACTAATCAATATGATATAATAAAAAGACGTCTCCACCATAGCAATAACCATCCCATATACTCTAACCATAATATATTAGATTATGGCCATGTTTTTTTCTAACTACAAAGTAAAATATATTTAAACTAAAATCTTTCCATTTCATCTTTTGAAGTATGGACAATTCAACAATAATATGTATTACATGCTTTAGCAAGTTTAGAACAAAATTAATGGCATTGTTTTATCATTCAAATTTGGACAAAGAACCTCTTTGATCTATAATTTCAAGTTCAACAAGCCATGTTATAATTTAATTCATTATTAATGAGCAAATGGTTTTATTCCCAACAAAACACATAATTCATTTCTTGTGTTGTTGATAACATGAATAAACAACAAGATTCGTTCAAATGTGATATCAACTAGACAAATGGGCCAAGTTTCTTTTCAACAAAATTGAAGGTGCATATTGCTTCATTTTAACAAAACAATTTCATATTAATTCATCACATGAAAATTGTAATAGATGTTATGAGAGGCACATTGTGTCAATAAAGTGATAGCAAACAAGCTTAGCATGAAAAATGAACTAAAATCAATGCCCTAGATTGAGGAAATAAGAAAACAAGACAACAAACAAGTTTGATACAAAAAGATGAACTATAATCAATAGCTTATACAAAGGACACAAAAGATCTAATGTTCGAACAAGTTTGATAAGAAAATATAAACTATAATCAATACCTTAAATAAAGGAAATGAAAGAAATAGATCATAATAATGAAAACATAATCAACATATGGAACAAAGGAAATAACCAAACCAATAATGAGCCAACTTGGTAGGAAAACATAAACTAAAATTGAGGACAAAAAACTAAAAACACATTAGGTGGAACATTTTTTATGTCATGGAGTAATTTTTTTAAAAATAATTTACAATTGTAGTTTATTCCAATTAATATATATATAAATGATGGCAAGGATCCCATATAAACAATGAAATTTGATGATAAAAAACACAATTAAAAATTAATGAAAAAAAATAAAAATTGATAATGGACTTTTAAAGTTGTACATAAAAACTTGGCATAATGAATAAATTTAAAATATGTATCCATATTTAATTTTTTTGGTTTTCATTGATTTTTACATGAAGGAAGAGTGTTTAAGAAATCTATGATCAAAATAATTTCAAAACGATGGGGTCAAAACTTTTATCCACTCAACAAACATTGAATATTAAGCAACACAAATGCAATTGATAAAATAATGTGATAATCAAATGAGGCTATTATTATTTGAAGCTTGATAAGCAAACATAAAAGGTACTAAATGCCTTGGATTAACAACATGTGTTGCCATTTTAATTTCTCAAAAAGTCACATGTTAACAAACCATCATTTGCAAAAGCAAGCAAACACCACTCACAAAATATAACAACAAAGTAGTTCAACAAATCCATCACATGAAAGTGTTGGCTCCAAATTGTATATGAGGAAAAAAAAAACCCTATTGGATGAAAAATGATTATTTCATTCATCCATAATCTTTTTGTTCATTACATATATCCTACATTAATCTAAAAAGATATATGTTAAGTTTACATATAAGTGCAATTAATAGTAGGAGCTATAACAAGTCTAACCAATCTTTGGTTTTGTAAAAAATAGTGGTCAATGTTTTAAATTTGTTTTGTCATCATGTACAACATTATTATTTCAATTTATAGTTTAAATAACAAAATATGAAAAAAAAAAATCATATTACTTTTGATTCCCTTTTATAAAACTAGTCACTAAATTAGTGTGTTTTGGAGTGTTGTTTTCACCCCCAATTTAAACATGTCCAATGGTTGTTTGAAACATGAAACTTGTGACTTCCTTAAAATAGTCATGGTTCTTAGATTACTTTGTACCACCCATTAATCAAGTGGGTACATACCCATGCCATTGGACCAAGACTATTCCCCCCCTCTTTACCCCTTTGTCTAACCATGGGTTAAATGAGGTACATATATTAGTGAGTTAGGGTTCATGAATTGGGTGGCACCTAAAGTTATGTACCCTACCTATCTACCTACCTACCTACCTACATACCTATATAGTAGCCTCTTGTTTCTTTACATTGAGCCTCCTTCATCATTTAATCCTCTCTCTTATCCGAATGGATTCCAATTTCGAGTCTTTTTTTCTTTTGGAGCATAATTTCATGATTGAATCTGTGGGTATGAATGATTCGGATATGGTTGTATATGTAGTACTCATGAGCTAGTAGTAGTAGTAGTAGAGTAGTTGTTGTTGCTCGAGTGAGTTTGCGGAGGAGTTGAAAAGAAGAAGAAGAAGAAGAAAGAAGAAGAAGAAGAAAGAGTTATTATTATGAGCTTTCAAAAGGTTCCCAAAAGAGACTTCAACCCTGCACAATTGCAGTAGGTACCATAACATGTCACATGTGCGGCATGATATGAGTAGCCTAATTACTCAAAACATATCAAGTTGAGCTTTGCTATGAGTCTTCTCAAACAATTGAAGTCTGTTTTGTGCTGTCAAGGAAAAAAAAGAGAGTCTAGTTCTTAATGATGAATTCCACCTAAGTTCACTCCCCCTTAAATTTTTTTTTAAATTTTTACCTCACAATTTAAAAAATAAATAAAAAGTAATTATTTTCTTTTTTGCAATTATGAGATATGCGGTGTTTCAATTAATTAATTAATTAATTAGTTAATTATTTGCAATGATGAGATGTGCGGTGTTTCAATTAAAATGCAAGGTTGCTCCATGTGTGTTCAAGGGGACAAAGGAAAGGGGGGGGGGGGGGAGGGGGGGCAAAGGGCCA
>Ga0209611_10007442_pt1 | contig 17541 bp, 9 predicted proteins | sample S1TSphgellanicum_3_FD_187693 | JGI IMG/M metagenome (GOLD analysis project Ga0209611, IMG submission 187693) | Host-associated microbial communities from peat moss isolated from Minnesota, USA - S1T2_Fc - Sphagnum magellanicum MG (SPAdes) (version 2) | ecosystem: Host-associated > Plants > Peat...
CATTACTGCATACATGATGATGGACACTGGGGATCATTTGGACATGTCTCTTTTTTCTTTCTTTCTTTCTTTTTAGTGGACGGTGTTTTGATGTGCAGTTGTGTGCACCACTAGGCACTTCACAATTGAGGGCCTTAGCGACACTGGCAAGAATTGCTAATGCATTTGGAAGGATAATTCCATGTAAAACTTGCTATTAATTACGAGGACCAAAACCATAGAGGCTGTCTTCATGTATATCTCAAAAACCACTATTTCGAGGGGTTGTTTTGTCGATTAATCCAAGGAGATTACGGAGAATCTCCACATAATTCGCTCATAAGGAAGTTCATTATGTTGGCTTGACCTTGTTTCCTGTTGTTGCTATAATATACAGATATCCTGGTGATATTGTTGATCACTACTGGTTTCCCATAGAGTCAAACTCGTCGTATGTACAGAGTACCGCTCAAGTTGAAGCATTAACAGCAACCAGCATAGTGAACGTGACATTTCCCCCTAAGGCAGTGATGAACACTGCGCTCACAACCAATGGTAGCATGACAATCAACATCCCATTCACCAGTACTTACCTCTGGTTCATGACATTCTACTTGGCTGAATTAAATCAGAATGCAAGTAACTCTTCACGGGAATTCTATGTGGGCGTACCTGGTTATTCTCCTACCTGGGTAGTGAATCCACTTGTCGATGGAGGCGGCTTGGGTGGTAGTTTTGAGATTGATTATTACGGCATAGTGCCAAACTATGTTCGCCTGTTTCAAAATCAATCTATTTCCACTGCTTTGGGTCCCCTGGTGAATGCCCTCGAGATTTTTGAACTTAGCCAAAACCAATTCGCCATATTGACGAACGAGCAGGACAGTAAGTTACCAACCCAGCCCTAGTAAAATTCAAGTTTCATGTTTCAGCTTCCACATCATAGCAGTAATCATGAGCTAGCATTTATGGCGTACCTTCCTTGCTGCCTACAACCATCTATCTACCAATGATATGAGGAATAGCAGATTAATGTCCCGCCACAGTAAGTTTAGGAAAAAATGTTGATAGAAATGAAGATAGGATCCTCAAATGTTAATATCCTATGTAGAAACATAACCGTTATGCTCTTTGAATTGTTTAAGATTGTTTGACAGTCAGTGACTGCAATTAACCTGGAGGTGTGCAGCTCTTGCCATTGAGGAAATAAAGTCCAGTTATGGAAACCTTGGCGTTTGGACTGGGGATCCTTGTCTTCCATATCCACATCCATGGGTCACATGTAGCAACATCAGCAATAGTTCTTCAATTATAGCAGTGTGAGTACTTCGCCAAACTCCCAGTAACTGAAAATCACCAACTTAGAAATACTGGAAGTTTTCTTGCTTTCCTTCAGGTGTTTAGATTTGGGTGGCACAGGAGATTATCACACCTCACTTGCACTCCCATTTTGAAAAGAACTTATCTGTGATGTAAGGGTTTGGGGCACAACATTCTAGTGGGACAACAAGTGGGTGTTTTGGCAAGGGTTGAAAATCAAACAATGGCTGGTGCTATGGTTCTCTTGTCTCAATGCTTCAGCTTTCCCTTGATTTATTTTTTAATGTTAAGCAACATGGTTACTTGAAAATATCAAGTAATGGGGTTTACAAATGTTATTCATATAAGTAGTTATGTTTAGGGGAAGGGCAAGTTCAAAGAGGTTTATATTGTTGAGGGCATGACAAGTTATAAGGAGGTAGCCCAAGGGCAATATAACCCTCACTACAAAAAAAGTCCTTTCGTCCTTGTATGTAAAGTGATTTCACTTGATGTTGAGTGAATTCACTAGTTGTAATGAACAGGATCTAATAAGGAAGCTTTGAATTCAATGGCATAATGAATAGGGATTAATGAACTGCACCCACATTTCATAGTAGTGCCCTAATGTAACTTGCCTTCCTCAATGTAAAAAACTTACAACATTTGAATCTGACACCTTGGAGGCAACTTCTAGATTTGTAATTAGGTGCCTCCACGGCAAAGAAGAAGATTATGCTAAATGTAAAATATATGCAAATACTAAAAAAATTACGTAAGGTTTTTATGATGTGATAAACTTGAGATATTTCCAAAATAAGGAGGTGCAAGGAGCTTGAATTTTGTCTTGTTGTAAATGAGATGTAACAAAATAAGTTTTTGTTCTTGTATTATGGAAATGAAAGGTGTTTCAAACAATATTATTGTTGATCCATCACTTGCCAAAATTTGGTCATCTAATTTGGGGTGTGGTTGGTCATTGAATAATTATGAGAAATAAAAATGTATAACTCAAAAAAAGGTCATAATCACCTAAAACACTCACAGAGGTTGGGCATAGTTCATAACGTTACCTCTAACTTGTTGACTGGACTTCATGAACTTCCTCATTGAATAAGGGGTTGTATATTATGTAATCTAACTTCAAAAGTGGGTTGTTATGTTTTGATGTTCAATAGGAATCTCTCAGGGTACAATTTAACTGGGCCAATTTCTCCTAGTTTTGGCAAGCTTAGAAGTCTTACTAGCCTGTAAGTAGTGTTCACAACTATCATTCTCCATGATATTTATTGCATTTGTTTATTATGTAATAGAATTTTTTCTTCTTTTGCTTCCACTTTCAATAGCAATATTTAGAAAAAACTATAAAATTTATGGTTCAAATTAATATGCTCGTGGTCATCTTCACAAGTCCATATAAAATTAATCTTTGATCATGATTATACTTTGGTTCATCTCTCCACCTCATATACTTTTTTATGTTGTGCAGTGTACTTGAGAACAACAAATTGAATGGTTTGATACCAGACTTTTTGCAATTTCCAAATCTCACCACCTTGTATGTAACCTTCATGACCTTGCTTTTGTAAAATTTGTACCAATTATATGTATAGAAATATTGAATAATTTCAATTATTCAACCTCAAATAATGAAATTTTTTTGGTATAGAGCACCAAGCTACATACTATGAAATACATATCGAAAATCCTTAGATAATTATATGACTTATTTATCAAATTTATAAAACTCAATCCAAATTTCTCAAACTTAAATTGAGTGTTTTCATATTATGCCAATTGCAAGGTGCAATTAATAATAAGATGTAAGATTCTAATTAAATGTGTTTACCTTTAGAAAACAAACCCACTTTTTCAAGTCTTTGTGCACAAACTTATGAATCAATAAATCTACAGCTCATTAGATCTAAACTAATATATTTGTTTCTTTTTGGGGGTTGCATAGGAATCTTGGGAGCAATCAACTCAATGGATCAATCCCACCTTCCATTTGGGATATTCCCCAACTTAATGTTTTGGACTTATCAAACAACAATCTTTCTGGCAACCTTGTACCCATTACAAGCACCTCATTCCCAACATCTTTAACAAAATTGTAAGTGTATTTTTGCACTTTTGCACAATCCTAAAAATTGCTAATTAAATTACACAAAAATCATGTGATGATTTGTAATCTATATAATTCATCATACATGACATAAAGAAGGAAAAGTTTAATCTACATCAAGCTTTTGTATCAAATTGGTGCATAGTTTATTACAAATTTACTTAGTTATGTTTAAAAAATTTGTGTCATTTGCGAAGTTTTGAAAAATATCAATATTGGTTTATTACAATCTTAATCTTCAACAAGTGCAAATGACATCCAATCTTGGTTTATTTTCAAAGTTTGAGTGTGGGTAAATGTTCACTTTGATAACAACAATTTGAGTGGTTCATTTCCTTCTAATTTGCTCCATTGTTCAAACTCAACCTTACAAGAAGCGTGAGTACACATCAAGATACATTTTTTCAAATTAATATGTAGAGAAAATTTGAGATGGGAAGATTCAAATGGGTGTGAAACATTTCTTAAATTATAAAATTGAGTTTAACAAAAGGTCAACACATATAACTTACTTTGGATTGATGTGAAGGACAAACATTGTAATTTCATTTATTAAATTTCATTATGTATATTATTGTGCACAATTTATTAATAATAAACTTATGAATTTATTAAATGTAGTTTGTTTAATATAGTTAATATGGGTCCAAATTTTTTAAGGTGTAACAAAATCATGACACAACATAATCTTTTTATGTATTTTTTACTTACTCCTTTTTTACCATATAACGATACATTTATAAATGATTATGATGGAATGTAAAATTGCAATGGTCTAAAATATGGTACTACTTATAAAATATTTAATATTTTTTTATTCATTAATTTTGATGGTACCTATCAAAATATAGGGAAAAAAATTGTAGTAAAAACTAGACCTCCTTTTCATTTTTGATAGTAAACCTTAAAGGATTTTCACCCATATTCATTACAAGGTGCAATATATGATATATAAAATGTACAATATTTGGAATTGTCTTATTGTAAATCAAAGTAAAATTAATTATTTTTATTGTTTGAATCTAAGTGTTTCAATAAAGTGAAATTTTTTAGTATCTAACACAAAATGTTTACAATGGTTTTTCTTGTTTGGTGTTGCCAAGGACTCTTAATGACAATCATCTTACTGGATCAATCCCTCTTTCAATTTGGGAAATTTCCACTCTTGCTACTTTAAACCTATCAAATAACAATATTTCTGGCAATCTTATACCCATGAATACCACGACCATTCCATGTCCACGTTCCTTGACAAATTTGTAAGTGTTTTATCCTTTCTTACAACTAATATATCTAGGATTTATGCAATCATATATGTAATCCACATAGATCAATTTTATAATGTTAAAGTACTTTTAACAAAATTATTCATGACCATGTTAAATTTAATGATGTTTGAAAACCCAAGTTGCACAAATTCATCAATCCTGATTTCCATGAACTCCTATTTTGTATTAAAATTTTCGTTATCGCACTTAAAAAATCAAATTCATACAAGTGCATGAAGGTGTCCAACACCTTTAAAAGTAAAATGGAATCCACCTTGAAATCCACTTAACCAAAACAAATTGTTTCAAACATGTTTCAAATATGACTATTAATGATTATTTTATGAATTTGGCCCATGAAGTTTTAGGTTAATTATACCTTTGAACAAAGGTTTGGATTACATGTTCAAATAAATGCATGGAAATTCTACTTTCAATATTGAAAGGAATAAGTTTTAAATCAAAATTAAAAGTTGGAAAAACAATGTTGATATAAATTGGGAACTTATTATTTCAATTTCAAAAGGAATAAGACACTAATAACAAGTCATACCAACAACCTATGTCATTAACCTTAGATGTAATGATGGAATTGAAACAAAAATTCTTTGGCATAAATACATCATGAGGTTGGGTTGATAATTATGTCTGATTGGTTCATAAAGATTGTTAAAACATGTATTCTTTTAATTAATCAAGTTTATAATTCAATTAAACTTGTATTTGACATAAAGCAAAAATAAAAATATTATATTACACATAATTGATTATTCTTCCAAATCTTTAAAATGGTGGTGTTACAAATTTGTTGATCTAAACTTATGTAATAATGTGTGGTCTTCATCTTGATTTTAGATGTGTAGATCAAGGTTTTTTTTTGTGGAAAATTTTTGCCACTTGACAACAAAATAAAAAGCTAATGAATCCAACAAAAGGATTTTTGAAATTTTTTTAAAAAATTCGCCATATTGAAAAAAAAAAGTTAGAAGTCACCAAATTTAAATAATGTGTTCCATTAGGTCACCAGATTTAGGTAGGATTCCAAAAAAGATCTATTAATCTACCAAGATAATCACCATTTATTATTAATTAATGCTAAAGATCTTCGTCTATACACCTATTTGAGGAATTTGAAAAAAAAACCTCGGTGTAGATCTCTTCCATCTTGGTTAATTCTAAGTCTAATAATGGGCAAGTATTGATTGCAGGAATCTAGCAAGAAACAATATTGATGGATCCTTTCCATTTACTTTACTAAATTGTTCAATCTCAATTTTACAAACGATGTGAGGATGTGCATCAATTTCAATTATTCCATGCTCATGTGATTTGAAAACCTATATATGTGCATATGTGTTTAAATTGTTTAGTTGGGAAATTTTTGCATGTAGAAAAAAATCTTTACAACATTTGTTCAAAGATGTCAACAAATAGTGCATTTTACTCCTTCTTTCAAAGTCATGAAAAAAGATTCCAAAAAATGCATCCATAATTATTTTTCTAAAAATTGAATTATTTTTACAAATTGAAATGTAATTCAAACTAACATTGTTCTTATTGTTTCCATGCAGAAATTTTGATTATAACAAATTTATTGGGACTATGGATATGTCTAGTTTTGATCACCCTTATTTATTGAATGGAACCTTTTTGATCTCCATGGTGAATAATAGCATAAGTATTCTAAAGCCAACTTGGGAAGATGGTGTTTATTCTCCAATCTTGTAAGTTTTCAATCTAAATATTGTTATAAACATTTCCAAAAATATAACCTCTAGTTTTTAATTATTAATCACATCACAATTTGGACTTCTAGTTTTAAACCTTCATAAATCAAATAAAATGATGGGTCCAATGGGAACATGTCTTGAGAAATGAAAACCTTATGCTGGTCACATTATACTATCATGAAAACCTTATGCTGGTCACATTATACTATCATTTAAACATTATGATCAATGATGGACTTTTCTTTTTGCAGGCTTGGAGGGAATCCAATTTGCAACAACCTTAAATATAACTCCAACCCTGCAATTTTTTATAATCAATTATTGAACTGTCGAAATAAGAACATTTTGCCCAAATTAGGTTTGCATCTTTTCCCATTACATTGCAAGAAACTATATATGCATCCACATACACATTTCGAATTTCAACACAATAAACATTACATGTTCAATTTAAAATAAAATTTAGTTATTTTATATGCAAGAAAAGTTGTATTTCATTTTGTAGTAAATCAAGTGAACTAACCTAAATACAAATTAGTAATACATAAGGTAGCATATCATTCCAAGTTAACTTCTTTGATTAAAAGCCTTGGATTGCCAAATCAAGCCTCTATATATGATGTATGTGCCAAATCCATAATATGTGATCAATTAAAATGTAATAGTAACATATTGACATTATTTAACCTTTAGTTTTAACTTTGGACTTCATAATGAAACTAAAATTTTGTATATTGTTGGTGAGGTGGCAATATATTGAAGTTGCACATGTTAGAATAGGATTCTACTTTATCATGTCATATTAATAAGGGGGATTTCATAGGAATGTCATAATGGTGGTTGGTGCATGTGTTATTTGATTAATATCAAAGATATTTTTCAAAATGCAACCATAGTGACATATTCAGTTTTCTTGGTATTGTTGTGGGTTTGAAATAGTTCAATCCAATTTTCCAACATCAACCCACAATGTCAAAATAATTTGGATATTGTGCACAACACTTTCATTTAGTATCCTTCTTGGTGGAATCATTTGTGGGGTAATATATTGGAAGTATCGTAAAAATGCACTAGCTTTGTATGAAATTCAAAAAGGTATGTTTAATTTTATTGTTGTCTTGCTTCAATCACCTATAATTTTCTCATTGACATTTTGATTTTGGTGGTGTAAACCACTAATTTGGCATGTTTCTTACATTATGCATTCATTGGAAACTATTTTTATTCTATCTAGATATGATAAGCCAATTAAACAAACTTGTTTTGAATTATGTACTCCCTTGCAGAATTTGCAAAACAACAAGTGCAACCTACATTGTACTCTTATAGTGTGCTAAGTAGAGCCACGAGGGATTTTCATCAAGACAACAAGCTTGGGGAAGGTGGATTTGGTGTTGTTTACAAGGTGATTTTATTAATGTATTGTCATTTTACCATCATACATCTTTTCGTATTTTTTTGAATTTTAATTTAAATTTTGACTTTGACTTGCTTCATGACAATTTTCCATTTTTGTGTGTTTTGTAGGGAATTTTATTAGATGGGACAAAATTGGCAGTAAAATTATTGACAACAAAATCTCACCAAGGCATTGATGATTTTCTGAATGAAGTTGTGTCCATCACTGGTGTTAGACACAAAAACCTTGTGAAGTTGAAAGGGTGTTGTTTACATCATACACAACGTCTTCTTGTGTATGAGTATGTGGAAAACAAAAATCTTGCAGAAGCCCTATGGGGTATATGACTAACTTTTCACATTTATTGTGTATAATGTGTGAGAAAGAATTAATGATTTTAATAATTGACCCATAATCAACTAAGAACCTTATATTTTATCCTTGCAGGTTCAAACATGGAAAATAACATATCCTTGGATTGGCCAACACGATTTCATATATTTGTGGGCATTGCTCGAGGCTTGGTTTACCTCCATGAAGATTTGCAACCATGCATTATACATAGAGACATCAAAGCATCCAACATCCTTCTTGACAACAACTTAAATGCAAAAATTGCTGATTTTGGTTTGGCACGATTATTCTCTGACGATGAAAGTCAATTATTCACACAAGTTGCTGGAACCATGTAAGTGCAATAAAATGGACGTATAACATGTATTAAAATAATATCGTGTATAGATCAAAATTTATTGTAGTTGTAACACTTGAATTTAACATTACTAAAATGTAATGAATCTTTGTACACAACAACTAATTCTTTTCAATTTGGTTTGAATGTCAAATTGTGTGAATTGTGATGTTCTATTATATAGTGGATATATGTCTCCAGAGTATGCAACACTTGGCCAACTCAGCACAAAGGTTGATGTGTATAGCTTCGGTATTCTTTTACTTGAAATTATTAGTGGAAGGAAGGCCATACTTCAAAATGCAACAAGCAACGTGTACCTTGTTGAATGGGTAAGATTTGATTATCTTGTGTTTAATCCTTTCAAATATATATATTAAATTTAGTTTAGCAACAATTTTATCAAATTTCGTTCATGTAATGAAAACATATAAGATTTTAAAGGAATAAAATCAAGTTGGAAATGAATGGTGACAATGGTGAAATTAATCATGTGTACACATTTTTTACGATTGGGGTTTATATTTTCTCACTTTAAAATCTACAAATAATAGTTGACAAAAACACAAAATACAAAATATTATTTTATAACCTTAAATTGTCAAACTATTGCAGGCATGGTTTTTGCACAAAACAAACATGTTGATAAGCTTGGTGGACCAAAAAATACACAACACAATTGTGGAAAGCGAAATGCGACGTGTGATCAATGTGGCACTTTTATGTGTGCAAATAGAACCAACAAAACGTCCAATAATGTCACAAGTGTTGAATATGCTACAAGGTGAAATGGATTTGCCTAATATTGCTAGTCCAAGTCAGACTAGCATTTCAAATCTTTCTATGGATGTATCAACTAGTGAGAGTAACCATTTACTTTCATTTCCTATACCTAATAATTATAGTAATGCTGAAGTTGAATTAACCAACTTGGATCCTAGATAAAAAAAGGTGGAACAATCAATAATTGTGACATTATAACCATTGTACCACCATTGGCTCCAAGGATAAGGCTTCAAACCAAGACCTTGAAATTTTCTTATATATATGGTAAATATGTAATAAATTAATAGCCTAATAATTAATGGTTGAAGATCTTTCCAATAAATCGAAATTTTTAACTTCATGTCATAATTTTCAATATAAAGAAGGTATGGTGATTGGTCAATTGCAACCCAAGATGTTATGGGTTTAGATCGATGTGCTAATTGTGGATTTGTGAATATTTTGAACTAAATACATTTGAGGAGGTTTTTAATACTTATCTTGATGTTTGAAATTTTGAACTTTGAGTAAGCTATGGGCCACTTAAATTCCTTTATCCAAATTATTTTTTATAAAAACTAAATTAACCATTTTAGGATTTATATATATCTATTACACTTCAAAATCTATTTTAGTCTATTTTCTTTCTAGATGGATACTAAGTATAAATTGTTATGATGGTTGATTAATTTTGAATGTTCATAATGAAAAGAATAAATTAATGTGATAGTCAAACTTTGGTTAAACGTTATGAATTCTAAAGAATCTTAAAAAGGTTAGTCAAGAAAATAAGATAATTGATCAAATATCTTTCCAATACAAGGTTTAGTGGTATGTTGGCTAGTGAAACAAGTACATTCATCATTTCAAATGTTTCATTTTCCTTTTGCAACCTTCAATTCTACCTTTATCTAATACACAACAATTTCCCATAAGAGAAAAGTGAACTAGATCACTTATGTATCAAATTTTAACAAGTTGTGGATGACAACAAAGCTCAAAATAACGTGATGTTCTCATGTCATGGATCGTAGTGTTCATATAATCCATAATAAACAATGTGACTATTCAATTTTTTTCAATTAAACTCATAATGCATATAAACATTGATTTCCATCTATTTCCATTACATGACTTAATTTTCTCCCTACATTTGTGTAATGTTATGTACAACATTATATTTTGAATTCCTTACATTTGAAGATATGAGTGTTTTTTCATATTGAAATTAATTTCAAATTGAATATTAATCCATTTTCAACATTGAACTTGCATGATCATTTGAATATATATATATAACCAAAATTGCAAATAAAATCTTTCAATAAATTCATTTTTGGCTTGGAAATAAAAACAAAAAAAAATCACTATAATATCAACTTATGAGATTTTCACTACCTTTTATTTAACTTTTTTGTTTTCAATATGAGTTCATCAATTTGTTTAACAAAGACAACCACAAAGTTGAAAAGTGTGCACATTATATGTATATTTAGATTTCAAAATGTATGTATGAAAACATAAACATGTCATTCATTTTGGATGAAGTTATGAAAGAAGGGTAGAAACATATATTATATTCACAATTAATTTTTTTATCACATTTGGCCAAAGATATCATGGCAATCATTATTAAGGTGAAAGCCACTTTTCATTGAAAAAAATGATGTATGACAAATATTGTAGTACATAGTAAGTTGAAATCTTGATGACATCCTTTGGCTATAATAAACACAAATAAAGAACTTTGTAATTTCCATGACAACATTTTGGAACTTAAAGTTCATTTTGAATCAAAATTAATTTTGATCCAACGATTAGATGAAGAGGATTCACTACAACAAAAGGTGTTTTGGTATGCCAAAAGATTTCACTAGATTTTGAATGAATTCACTGGTTATAGTGAACGGGGATTAATGAATTACACCCACATTTTGTAGTAGTGATTGGAAAAAATCAATGTACGTAAATATAACTTATATTTTTTTGACGATCATAAGGCCTCATGTTTGTGAGTCATGAAACATTGCTAAACAGAAGAAAATTAAAAAATAATGCAAAGCCCACTTACAAAATCTCTTCTTTCATATGGTAATGGTTTCTTTCTAAAAAAAGGATGTTATTATGCATTTATTGCTAATCAAGTCTTAAAAAACACAATTTTTGAATGGATTCACAAACAAAAACTCTAAAATTCTAAATGATTTTTAATTTAATTATTCTATATCAATTCCATTCACCACAAAAAAATTCAACAAAAATTTGACCGATAACCTCAATTTTGAAATATATATGTAATTTTCTTATTATGTGACAACTATTATTTCATCACATATATTTTCCATATGATTTTTGAAGGTTTTTTTTATTAAAAAAACTTATTGATTAATTTAAATTTAAAGCTAATCAAATATTATTTTTAAAAAAAATCCAATATGTGATTTCCATCCTTTACCAAAAAAAAAATGTAAAAAATATTATATTTGTGACAATAATTTTTGGGGGGCTTAATGTGTTTATGCCCATTACATCTATTCAAATTCCAAACAACCTATCATTAGCACGAAAAAATTACAAAAACAAAAACAAAATCAAGGACATAATAAGAAACAAAATCACAAGGAATGCAAACATAAGTTTAATCCAAGATTGGAAATACAAAGATGCAAAGCAAAAACATGGTATATGTTTTAAAAAGATTCAAATAAAACTTTATTCATGAAAAAGTACAAAAACAAGAAACTAAACCCAGGATATAACAAGGAAAACAAATCACAAGGAATATAAACCTAAATTTAATCCAAGATTGGAAAAACAAAAATGTAAAGCAAAAACACGATATATGTTAAAAGATGATTCAAACAGAACTTTATTCTAATAACCTATGAAAACAAAGGTTATGACAAGAAAGCATACCCAAAACTAGTGTTGAACAAATTGAAAGTAATGGGAGGTCGTACGCTTATTTATACCTCATTAGGGACCTAGTTCAAAGAAACTTCCATAGAGGTTTCCACGTGTGCACCAACCAAAGAAGCTTTTTGAGAAGTTTCTTAGATAATAATGAATTAAAAGTCAGTTAAAACTTAATTAAAGGTTAATTCATATTATACCCCATTGAGAACCTAGCTCAAAGAACCTTCCATAGAAGCTTCCATGTGTGCACTAACCAAGAAAGCTTTTCAATCTTGGAAAGTTTTTAACTAATAGTGAACGATGATGCAAATGATGATGCAGGTAATTATGTTGGTGCAAGCAATGATGTAAATAATGATGCAAGCAATGGGTGATGGTGGTGTCCTTAACACAACCAACTTGTTTAAGTTTTAGGAAAATGTTGTTTCAACAAAAATTCATGACTTTTGCAAAATAAAAAATAAAGAAAAAATCAATAATTTGTAGTTAAACTTCATTCACATGCCAAAATGTGGAAAACAAATATTTTCTATTTCCCATTTTTGCACTAATTATACCAAAATAAACTTATCATGTGATAATTGTGTCATGGAATCATTATTTTGAAATGTTTTTCCAACAAAAGAAACACATTCTGTTTAATACCCCATATTGTAACATTATACCTCTATTGAAGTTGTCTATTAAATTTTAATATAATTGTAATCAATATAATATTTAGTCTTTATGAATTAGTGTTTGCCAATTTTGGATGTTTTGGTTAAATCTACCTTTGGCTTTTAAACTTGGATCTAATGAGTTTAGTACATAAGACAAAACTCACCATAAGTTTCATCCTAGGTCAAAACTTGACCTCATGACCTAGATCTAACTTATGAAAAGTTAGGGTCAACTAGACCTAGCCTTAGAATAACCCAAATGCCTTAAGGTCCTTTTTACAAAGTCTAGGTATGGCCTATAATGTAATTAATGTCTAACCTTTTTACACTTTGTACCTCTTTTAGGAGAAGGTTTTCTTTCTAATCATCTTTTTACGTTTCCTTGTTAAAAGTTTAAGGAAAACATATGAAATTAAAATGTGGGGATACCTATTTGCTTTGTAGGTTCTTTCATTGCAAGTTTGGGCAAAACACATGGGATAAAAATGAAGTGCTCCAAACTTCACCTTCATAGGTTCCCTCATTACAAATTTGGGCAAAACGTAATGGTGTAAAAATGCATTGTTGCTTACCATTATGTGAAAAATGGTGATTAACATTTTTAGTAATATGGGTTATACTCAAATGTCCATGGGGACATTTAATGTTAAATTTCAAAACTACTTGTGTCAAACAAGCATTTGGGGGGGAGGTGGGTAGGTGGGGGGTGCATTAGGTGAAAGAATTTTGTTTTTCACTAGTTTATTATCATTTAATTTTTTTGATATGCACATATTTCAACTATCTTATGTTTTTTTTAAATTTATTTGCATCCAATTTCAATACCTTAAATTCATTTACATTTTAGTTTTAATAAACCTAAAGTTACAAAGGTTTAAGTTAGCTTAGAATATTTTCCATTATAACTTAGAGAGATGAGATTTTGGGATGAAAAAATACAAGAGTTCACACTACTAGAATTCTTGGGTTTTCAAACCAAGAACTTTGGTAAAAAAACATGATTTAGACAAGGGTGAAAAAAACCCCCCTTGTCATTTTGGAAAAATCAATTTTAACATGTCCAATTTTATTAAGGTGGTTTTTTTTACTAGTAGGGTAAGACCATTTGATTGGCAAATAGTGGACCATTTTAACTAGTCAAATGATTTAAATAATTATTAAAAATAATTTTTAGGCATGTAGGTAGGTTGTAAAAATGCATGTAAGTAGTTGGTAACCTAGTTTAGCTTACTTACATACTTTAACATAACTCAAGTAACCTATTTAACTTACTTAATTTAACCTACCTACTTTAACCCTTTAAACATGTACATAGGTTACAAGTATTAGGAATTGAACCTTTGATTTCTTCAATGATAAACTCAGTCCTTAACCAATGGACCACATCATCAAAAGGTTCAATATTTGTCAATTTTTTTATTTCACATGTTTATTTCAACACATCACTATAAAACTATGAAATGCATAGGTAGGTATATTATAGGAGGTACAGGTGGGTGGGTAGGTAAATAAGTAGGTTGTCACAACCTTATTTAGAGGGAGTGTGAGGATGAAACTCACACTCTTGAAATTGGGACTTAGAAATCCTCTGGGACTCTCGAAACTTCAGAGTTCGATTGCAGGGGTCAAAACATCTTGCATTGGGGTGTTATTTCTATCATTGGAAAGCTAGCAAAGTGTAGATGTCGAAAATGGGCTCGCATGGGCCATTTGAACATCTACAGCATAAGTTATGGCAAAAAGAAGGGCCGGGAATCAAACTGGTAGTTTGATTCCCGACTACTAAAAGTCAAAAATCGACCCGACCTTGGTGCGTGCAAGTGGAGTGCGACACACCATTGGAAAGATTTCGAAGAGAACTACAAGTTTGCTTTAGATTTCATTCAATCGAAGGTTTGAGTAAAGAGTTTGACCTCGCAAAGTCCCGGGAGTATAAACTGGGATAGTTTCAGGATTCCTCCTTGGGAGTCCTGGGACAAAAAGCCATTCGGATGTGAATGTCGTGGAGAGGCACAAAGTACACTATATGGGGGAAGGTGGTGGGTTCCCCCGAGTTTGGGCTGTGGTGAGTCAAGTGAATCCAAAGTTGCCCATGGCTTGTCCTAGCACCAAGGGTGCTCCAGAAGGTGAACTAACCAACTTGTTGGTTGGTTTGATGTAAGTTCGAGTAAGTGAATAGCTTGTCACTCTTCCTAGTCTCATCTCGGAGCTTCAGCACGCCCTTCTACCCCTTCTAATGCTGAGAGCTGGGAGCATGCCCCAAGTTCTTCACAATTCCGTTGTGTGAATAATTTAGACCCAACTTGGGGTCTAACTAGGAACTTGGGAATGCGTCATAGGTAGAGAGGTAGGTGGGTGGATAGTTAAGTAAATAGATAGGTAACAAATAATAGATAGGTGGGCAGGTGGGTAAACCGATAGGTAAGTGGGTGGGTGGGTAAGTAAATAGGTTGATAAATATTAGGAAGGTTAGGTAATTATGAGTAGCTAGGTTATAAGTTCAAAGGTGGTAAGTAGGGAGTACCTAAAAAAGGTTATTTAAGCTGATATGTAATTAGGTATATAATACCTAGAAGAGGTTATTTAGATTGATATGTAGGTAGGTAATACCTAAAGGAGGCTACTTAGGTCAATGTGTAGGTAAGTAAGTAGATAGGTAAGGAAGAAGGTTAGGTAATTATAAATAGATAGGTTGGAGGTAGGTAGATTTAGGTAGGTAGGTAAGTAGGTAAGTAAGTAGGCAAGTGGGCAAGGAGGAAAGGTAAGTAATTATAAGTAGGTTCTAGGATGGCAAGTAAGTAATACGTAAAAGCTACTTAAATTGATAGGTAAGTAAATAAGTAGGTATGTTGTAAAACATGGTAGATAGGGTGGTAGGATGCCCCATTTGACTATAATGACATCAATTGTTTTGATTAAATGTTCTATTTGATTAAAACCCCATTCACCATTTTGACCAAAAGTGTCATTTGTTTTTGTCCAACTTGACTAAATGTTCCATTTGACTAAACCTTAGTAACCATTTTGATCAAAGTGGTCAAATGTTTTGTCAAATTTGACTAAATATTCAAGTTGACAAATAGTCAAATAAATCATTTCAACTGAGTTGATTAATCAAAAAACACACATGCCCCTAATTGTTAGTCAACATGTATGTGTTCACTAATCAAGAAAGACCAATTAATCAACTTGAACCATTTGAAGAAATTGAAATTCTAACATCGTTGTGAGTTTGAAAAAAAACATTTGATATACGCCTCATTCATATAGTCCATATGTATAGTCTACATGATCTTTATCACCTTTAAATCCATAGCCAAATCATCATCTTTTCTTCCTAACATTCCAATCCACCATTACATTATTTATTACTATTAATTAATTTATTAACTTACTAATTAAACTTATTAATATTAGTTCACCTACTAACCTATTAATTGAACCTCCTAACAACTCATAATACCTTTTATTTTGAATACATACAACGGTGGCAAGTGTTCCTAGGCTAATTTTGATTTAATTGGCAGCATTATTTCAAGGAACTCTTAAAATTGTAACTAGTATACATAAATGCAGTGACACCTTCCCTAATAAAAAATCACTTGTAACCAATTTTTTTGTTAAAAGGGAACTTGCAATAGAATATTTTGTTTTCAAAAAACTATGTCACACCTTCTGACAAATTTTTGCCCCAAAAAAAATGCATTCAAGAGGCTCAATTGTTTTCACCACCTTTATATTGCATAACCTTCACCCAATTGTATTCTTGGAAATTGTAAAAGGAACAAGAAAAGATGACTTCTATACTTTTGTTTTGAAAGCTCAAAATGCAACCTTTCTCTTTGAGGGGTGCCAAAAGTTTGAGTTTTTCAACGCAATGGGCCAATGAAAGGTGGTCATTACAAAAGAAAGAAAATCTTATGTGCAATTCATCACCTTCCAATATTAGCATAGAAAGCACTGACCTTTCGATGAAAATGCAACCTTAAATTTCCATGTTCAAGCCCTCTAGGTCAATGTCATGATGTGAATGAAAATTGGTTTTGACATCAAGTTTTGCAACTTTCAACCTCAACACAATTGAATCTCCAAGAGTTTAGAACCACTACTCCACTTGCTATAGCAAACAACATCACCATGGGATTCTCAAAAAAATATCCAAGTGGGTCCCTTCAATTAGCAATTGGAAAAATTCAAACTCTCTAGTGGCCCACAACAAATATTCATCAAGAAACCTATTCAGGGAAAAAAAAATGGCAAGCTTGGGGGGCTGAATCTAAGAAACTAAAACTTTTACTCATGAAATGACCCATTTCTGGGCACAAGACTACAACCTGCTATAAAAGCCATTTGTGGTTCTTGATGTCATTTGTGAGGGGAGATTTTGTAAGCTTTAGGGTGCACTCTATTTGCATCGTGAGGCATGAAATAATTAGTTAGATTAGAGAAATCCACAAAGTCACCTTATCTTCGTCTTGTCTTTGGGCTTTCTTTCAACTCCTAAGGACTATGTTGGGCTATGTATTCTATGTTGTCCTAGTATTTTGTCAACAATCATGATGATTTGGAGGTGGCCATTGGCTCGAACTATTCTTGATGGTTATTTTTTGCAAAAGCATCTCGTAAAGTATAGTGAAGGCCTTGTTGCAGATGATGATGAAGTGGGAATAATTGATATGAAAAAAAAAAAAAAAAATTAAAAAGAAAAAA
>Ga0209611_10007443_pt1 | contig 17539 bp, 9 predicted proteins | sample S1TSphgellanicum_3_FD_187693 | JGI IMG/M metagenome (GOLD analysis project Ga0209611, IMG submission 187693) | Host-associated microbial communities from peat moss isolated from Minnesota, USA - S1T2_Fc - Sphagnum magellanicum MG (SPAdes) (version 2) | ecosystem: Host-associated > Plants > Peat...
AAAAAATTTTTTTTTTTTTTTTTTTTTTTTTTTTTTCAGGGCACCTCTTAAATAATCTAATTTTAGCTAGACTTGCTATACAAGTAGGGTACTTGTTAGCAAAAACAAAGAATAATAAACTTTAAATGCAACTGAAATAATTGTCTCAAGTTCACAAAATTTGGACATGGATAGACAAATAGTATCCTTAGGTTTTGACATTTTGATCATAAATTAAAAAAAATGTAACATTTAAAAAATCATATAATTATTGGTGAACTTGAAAAAGTATTATGGTAATAGCTTGGGGGTGTTCCCATGAAAGACTTTGAACCTAGTATTCAACTTATTTAATATGATCAAAAGAAAAGAAATTGAGGTTACTTGTCTACCTAAGTTTTCACTCACCAATTGCCTCATGTATGTTGGCTAGAAGATAAGAGAGCCTATCATAAGTGAAAGCTTCTCTTTATGGTATTGGTGGTATTGAATTAGAGACCTTTTGACTACCTATGGGTTGTTGGCTTTGCCCATAGGGAAGAATCTTCTTCATATCAACAATTTTTCTAGAGTTTTTGAGATTTTGGTGGATGGCTCTTTGTATGAAAAAGTGAGAGCATTTTTTATGAACTTGATTTTCTTTTTTTCACACATGAATGGCAAAAAATAACGAACTCTTTTAGATCATTTTGGTTGTAGTGATTTCACCATTTTCAAGTGCATAAGACGATGACTTTTGCATCAAAATAATAAGTAGTGGCTACTCAAGAAGACAAATGAAATGTAAATGTGACAAATGTCCTAACAAAATTTCATTGCAAAAATATTATTATATAAAATTAATCAATGTTGTGACCTTGCAACCTATAATGCATAGAAAAATGTCATTCACCTAAATCTAGCTATATTGAATGTTCACATTCTTGTTAAATCTTTAAATGTCCACACATCCAAATCATTTTAGAAGATCAGAAATAAAAGTTAAGAAGCCTTAGGGGCCCAATGCCTAGCTTACGATTTGCTAGCTTTGTTTTTTCAATAATGAGAGAACGAACTCTTTGTGGGCATTATGAAAATTTCAAATGTTTGAGGAATGCAAAATGTTAGATGTTTTGGTTAATGGTGGCTATATATGCACATGTTAGTCACGGATTGGCTAATAAACCCTAACCTTGCCATGGAATATTTTCAAAGTGGCAAATGTATTTGCATGACATGAGTTTTCATGTGACAAAGTAACCTCATTTATTATCATGTAGTGACTACAATGGCATGAAATTAAGCAAAATCTTTACCATATTTCCCTTACTATTTTTTGCACCCGTATTTACTTCTCATAACATTTTGGCTAATTGTACCCACCAAAAAGACATGTTGCTTCACATCCTCAAATGGGTTGGTATACAATTTTGACTTGAATTGGGAACAAATTTGTGGGCACTGATAGTTGGAGGCTTACTTGTACTCTCTAGTGTGCTTTTAAAATAAATTCACTTATTAATATTCAAATTACACTTCCATGTTGTCACTTATTTGTACTCTTTAGTGTGCTTTTTTTTATTAAATTCATTTAATATTCAAATTACCCTTCCATGTTGTCACTCACTTGTACTCTCTAGGGTGCTTTTCTAATAAATTTCATTTTATTATATTCAAAACTAGGTACCCTCCCTTGTTATATGCTCTCATCATGACTCACGATTTTATTTGAACTTTGAGATCTATTACATGATGAATAAGCCTCCCATGTATAATCTACTTCAGAAGGTGAAGGGGGGAATGCTCGGTGGTGTGGCTATAGGGTGGGATAGGGCTACCACATGGAATTAACGGGTTGGAACCAATGTTGGCCGGTTATTTGGTTCGGCTGGATAGAATCGTTGGTTTTGATTTTGGTTACCCTCAAAATTGAACCAAAACTGGGTCTGATTTTTGGAATTGGAACTGAGTTCAAAACTGGATATGGAACCCAAACCCAGTTCAAGAACTGGAACCGGAACTTGAATTTTTGAAATTTTTTGGGGGTGGAAATGGGTATGGAACTGGGGGTAAACCGGCAAGTAACTGTTGGTTTCAGACCAGGCTACCGAAAACCAAGTATGATTTTCATAACCGGAATCAAAATTGTAACCAGAATTAAAACCTGAATTAAGTTTTTTGGAGAACCAGACTAGAATCAGACCTAGGGTTCCATTTCTTTGTGGAACCCGAATTGAATCCATTCTAAGTTTTTTTAAAAAAAAGAATGGGAACTGGAGATTCTTCATAAAAGGCAAGAAACAAACCAACACTGGTCAGAACTTGTAGAGAACATTTTCTGCTCGCATAAACCCTCAACCCCAACCCAGCCAAACATTTGGATGAATAATAGTTGGTGAGTGACTTTCATTGGAAATGCACCCCTAATCTAAGATCTCTTGCATGTTTACCTACTCTAACTTATCATAGACCTCCTTTCAGGAGGTTCTCCCTTTTCCATATTTGATATGCTTCTTGTGACATGGGAGCAAGAGGGTGTTTGGGAACTTGATGTGGGGTTTGGGAACTTGATGTTCCCCTTGTGGTCCGCCCTCTTAGGTGCTTCATTTGTCTTCTTGGACGTGGGTCCTTCCATTTTGTTTTGTTCCTTCTTTTCTCCTTTTTTTTGGTCCATTTTTTTTTTTTTGGGTTGGTATTGCTTTGGTTATTTTATGATTGGCAGGGTTTCATCATATCATATGGATTCATGGGCTTTCTTGACACAAACTTGTTGTGTGTGGGGGATCTCTCTCAAGTTCCAGAATCTCACTGTGTGTTCGTGGTTGGTACTTAGTAGTAAAAGTGTGGCTACCACATCATGGAAGTGATGCCTGAGAAGACGCCCTATTCACATAAAAACTGCCCAATATTTGGGTCCCACAGAACTAATGGGAGAAAAGTTGTTGGGTGGAATTCATGGAAATGTTCACTGAATACAAATGTCATATAAATCTGTTGTTACTACTCTATGGCTTTCTTTTTAAAAAATAAAATAAAATGAAAAGGGATTTTTTTTTTTTTTTAGTTTCATATCCTCTGTTTTTTTTTTAAAGGGGGGAAGGGGGAAAAAGTCATGAAAATTTGAAAAATAATTTGTTGAAATTTTTTTGTCACTTTTCCACTGGGATTTTAGAGGGAAGGGGGAGGCACATTTTTATAGCCATCTTTTTACTTTTCAGACAGGTTCTAGAAATGTGTCATCATTTGATGCTAAAGCCCCGCTTGGGATGCTTTGCCTATGTCAAAACACAAGAAATTGGAAAAGAAAAATTTATACTGGTCTTGCTAACATCAAGAGTGTCACACTGTGTTCGTGTGGTTCATAGCTAAATACAAACTTAAGAGGTTGTTGTAGGTGCACACTTAGATTTGAGTAAGTAAAACTGCAAGTGCAGCAAGGTTTTTTATTTGCAGAATTTTGGCTTTTCTTGGAATTCCTGGAAGAGAAGCATAAGATCCAAGTTTTCTTATCTGAAGAAATATTATTTTTCAGACGAAAAAGGGGAGTGAATAGTGCATTTTCCAAATGGACTTAGTAATTTAATTTCCATTTAAATTTGTTTTTGAGCTATACATGAAATCTTATTCAGAGGCTTTTTTTAATGCCTTGCTTGTACATCTGACATTTTTATCCATTCACATTTGATCCCTTGTATGTAAAGCAGAAAAGAGGAGAAACCCATCCTGACAAAAAAAAGGCTTCCCTAGAGAGTAGTACAAAAAAGCTAGGTCTTCTTCAAATATCACCCATGCAATTCATTGGTTCCAAGTTGAAGCCAAAATTGTACCCGAGAATCCTAATACACCGCACACAAAGCTCCAACAGTTTTAAGGTTCCCAGAATTTTCTTTTCCTCAGAAAGAGAAAAGAGAAAAAGAAAAAGGTGTGCTTACAGTATCGGGACGTACATCATCAGCACAGCCTCTCACATGGAATCTGATGCTAAACACCCCCATCAAACTTGAGCGTGGTCAAAGAAAATCCCTTTGTGACACTCACATGATTTTGATGTAGGGTTGGCCAAATGAGACGGAGCTTTTTGTTAAGAAAAACAAAGAAGCTCTTGCAATATTGTGCTTGGAAATAGCCTCAGTTTTTGTTAAGAAAAACAAAGAAGCTCTTTCAATATTGTGCTTGGAAGTAGTAGCCTCTTGGTAATATTGTTGCTGCACCACCATGGTGATGTCGTGTTTGAATTCATAAATATTAGTTTCTTGGTAAATAGTTGTTGTTGTTGCTGCACCAACAACATGTTTATGAATGTGTGTTCTTCTACACAATTGCACAGAATTGCACACAACCACTGTGTTGATAACTGTGAAGTTTGATGAGGGGGACTTTCACAAAAAGAATTACCTGCCATGAATTTCATTCACACATAACAATAGACTTTTGTTTTTTCGTGCCCTGGGTCCCTGTGGGTGTTGTGTACCTTGGGTCTTGACCTGGTGATTGTGTTTTTTGGCCGTTGCAATGGGATTTTCTCCAATGTGATTCCAGAAACAAAAATTAAAAAAAAAAAATCATTTTGATTCTGATTTATTTAATGAATCGACAGGAAACTATAGTGAACTTTCCCTTCCCTGCCTAACACATTGAGGGAAACACGGTGAATGTTGTGGTCAAAATGCAACGGCTACAGATTACATCACCTTCCATATTGTAAGGATTCAATTGTCAAGGTTTTCAGGCACGGATGAATTATAGTGGCAGCTCTTTGGTCGAGGTTTGAACTGGTGTGGCACCTGGTTTACACTTGATAATTCAGGTCCAACTTCTTTTTTTGTCCTTAGAGGTCTTCAATTTTGGTAAGCCACTTTATACCGACAACAACAAATATGTGAGCTGACTAGCATTGCTTGACATATGGTAACAAATTGTTAGCTCTGCCTTGTCAGCCAGGATTAAAGTGACTGGCAAGAGTTCATCCATTATCAAGTCATAGCCTACAATTCAGCAGTTTGAGAGTAAACAGTATAACCTTTGTGTCAATGGATGAAAAGCCATTTCTGATGTATCTTGGTTGTTCAGATGATGTAAAGCACACGCAAGGAAAGGGAAAGATTATATAATGTTTGGTGAATGATCGAGTGGAGGATGAATCGAAAGGTTGAGAAGCCTCTGAATGGCAGGTTAATATGACTGGAAATACAATTCAAATGAGTTCATTCGGTCCCACATTTTGTATGAATGTTCATTCACTAGGTGTGACTGCCAACTCGTAAATTGTGAGTGAACTCACAATTTACGAGTTCACATTCAGTGTCTTTTTGTTTGGTAAATTTTTTGCATCAGGCTGACTCAAAACAATCCAGTGGAAAGTGTACAAAACTTGGGTTGTTTTGGAAAAGATTGTGCAAAAGTTGGCATATTCTGCAAGGGAAAAAAGAAGTCAGAAGTAGTCATATATTTAGAGGACATTGAGTTCCTAGGGAAAACCAGAACAAAGCAGGATTGTCCAGAAAATTCTATTCAAAATTTCTTGTCTGACCTCTTGGCAAATCTGGCTCATTCCTCTTGTGGACGATGATGGCCACCAGTCCACGTACTTGACAAAACAAAAAATTTAGAGGAAAAAAAGAAAAGAAAACAATGTTCATATCATTTGGAGGAACGTTTCCTATTTTAACTTCATGGAACGTTTCCTATTTTAACTGTTGTTGGTTTGGACTTGCCATACGGAGGAGGGGACAGGAGCTATATGACCTATGCTAATGACAGCACCCAGGAAGCACGCCTTGTTAGCAAAAGACACACTAGAAAGTAAAGCCGGCAAGAAAGAATGCAAAGCAGGGGTGCGAGCAGATCAGTCAAGGAATTCTTGCTTCTCATGAATATTTTCATGTCATCCCTTGTGGTTCCAGGATTGCTGCTCATAAGCAGTAGTAGCTGCTGCTGCTGCTGCTGTTTGGTGGAAGCTGCTGATCAGGGACCAGGTTGTCAGGGACCAGCTAATTAGTTCACAAGACTGATCTTTGAAGCTTTGCATATTACATACCAAACTGTGAATCCATAAGATTTATTTGCATCATCAATTTCGTTGCCAGGAGTCGGATGCAGTAGGTCGGCCTATGATCATCAGCAGCTTGTACATAAATTTTTTGTTGAATTCATCCGTCAGGCTCTCAGGGATTTGCACCTGCTGCATACATGTTTCAAGCTCACTTGCAACATGCAAATTCTGTGTGCGCTTTGCGGTTGGCTTCCAGCTCTTCTGCTTCTTCAGGTCACCGTACTTCCGTCATTGGCATCCCAGATTCCAGGATATGATCACCGGCGGGGACAGCAAGTCGAGTTCCGTGAAGAAACAATTTCTTCCACTCCTGACTACGGTGTCGTAAAAAAGATTCGCAATTTACAAGGTGGGTGGGTCACTCGAGATCTCTCCTAGTATATTCCAAGCTGTAAGTCTTCAGGAAATTCTAGAAAAGGTTTCTCTAGAGAGAGTGGACCAGCTTGCAAGCTCACAGTTTGCTTGTTGCAGTAGATCTGTGCTTTGGAACAGCTAGCTATCCGTGAACATGCCGATCTTTGTTTTGTTTCTTTCGGATTCCTGGGTCTCTGAGCGTTCAGGCCTCCGTTTTTTTCTCTAGGTTCACCAAATTCGAATACGGGATCAAATTCAACTGGTTTGAACCAGGATGAAGCAAGTTTGCTTTCTTGGAAGAAGGATCTCTTGATCGCAAACAAAAACATTTCCACAACAGTTTTGCAAAATTGGGTGGAGACGAATAACAACTCCTCCTCCTCCTCCTCATCAACATCAGAAGGCCCGTGTGGATGGTCCGGAGTTCAGTGCGGGATCTGGCAGGGACAGACCCGTGTGATTGGCCTCAATCTCACCTTCTGCAACCTAACCGGCCCACTGCCATCTCAAGGAATTGCAAACCTGACGGCTCTCTCTTCCCTTATCTTTGCTCAAAACAGATTCAACGGCAGCATCCCTGCAGAGCTTGGAAACCTCACCAACTTGCAGGTAATATTCTAGATTGAAGTAGCGGGCCAGACTTGTTTGTTCAGAATCATTCAATACTTAGTCATATGATTGTTTTTGTTTCATCCTAAAGACTCTCCTTGTTCATGTTCTTCTGAAAATTGTGCAAGTCTGGACCAATTTTGGAAGTCTTTGGGTGTTCATGCAATACTAGTAGAAATATGATCGTTTCAGTTCCACCCTAAAGATTTCTCCCCTTAATCTTTTGAAAATTGAGCACTCAACCAATTTCGAAAGTCTTTGGATATTCATTTGATACTAGAAATATGATCTCGTTTTTTGTTTCACCCCGAAGGACTCTGACCCTGTTCTTGTTCTTCTGAAAATTGTGCAATCAAAAGTTCATGATTTGCAGCAACACAAGAACAAACTTTTCTCTAAGAGTTTTTGAAAAACCTTTTGATTATTGGCTTGGTGGAAGTTCAAGAACACACACAATTTCAAAAGATAGTATTTTTGACAACAATCTTTTGAACACAGTAGCACTGTGCTTTCTCCCTTCAATGTCAAAGTTTTGTCCAGACACAAGCTAGGCTTCGTATTCTTGTTTGATTTTCTGTTCTGTGAGTCTTGCAGGAGCTTGACCTTTCCTGGAATTCGTTTGGAGGAGCAATCCCTGGTGAGCTTTTCTCCAACTGTGGGAACCTGAACTCGCTCAATGTCTCAAACAACCAACTGGGCCAGGAAGTTCCGCAGGAGCTTTGGGCATCATGCAAGAGCTTGACAAGGCTTGATCTTGGTGGCAACAATCTGACTGGAGGTCTGCCCACAGGATCACCTGACGATAACAGCTTTCCCAATCTCCAGATCTTGTCATTGAGCAACAACAACATTACAGGAACGGTAAGCGAGGTGTTGGCTTCATTAGGCAGCTGTCAGAATCTGCAATTTCTGGACATCTCTTACAACAACCTCACGGGATCTATCCCCCCAGAAATTGGGAACTGCACCCAGCTGTGGCTGTTGAATTTTCAAGGGAATCAATTGACTGGAACTGTGCCGGATCAGATAGGTCGACTGGGGAATCTCCAATGCTTGGGGCTAGGGAACAATCGTCTCTATGGAAGCCTCCCACAGAATCTGACGGCTTGCTCAAAGCTGAACTTGCTTGATGCAAGCAGCAATGGTTTTTCTGGGCTCATTCCGGCTTGGTTGAGCAGATTGAGTTTGCAGTATCTCGTCCTGCACACAAACAATTTCACAGGCGGGATTCCAAAAGAGATTCTGACCTCCGCAACTCTGTTGCATCTGGATGTCGCTGACAACAACCTGACTGGTTTGATACCTGCGGAGATTGGGAGCTTGGGTGTTTTGCATTTTCTCAGACTGTCAAGGAACCAATTCACAGGAAGCATCCCCTCGAGTATCGGGCTTCTTTCATCTCTACGCGGACTGGATCTGTCGGAGAATCAGCTGACAGGAAGCATCCCTGCATCGCTAGGGAATCTACAGAATCTCGTATGGTTGCAGCTGTCGCAGAACTTGCTCACAGGATCGATTCCTGCGGAGTTGTCCAACTGTGGTAGCTTGCTGTGGCTGAATCTCTACAGCAATCAGCTGTCTGGCGTGATTCCAGCGAATTTCTCTTCCATGGGTGGAAATGCGACCATGGATTCCATCCAAGCTGGAATGGATCTGCCATGGCCGCCGATGGATTTGAGCGAGTGCTCCATTCTCGCGAGCTGGATACCCGGGTACGATCCTCCCTTCACGAATCTGGCCTGGATCTTGAACCGAGAGTCTTGCCAGATTGGGTGGCACACGATTTTGCAAGGGCAAACGGAGGCAGTGGCTCTGAGCTACTGGCAACTCTCTAGCAACGATCTGACAGGACCCATTCCAGAATTCAGCTCGCAGTCTAAATTGGCATGCTTGTTCGTGGGTGAGAATTCTTTGTCCGGGCAGATTCCCGCGAGCATAGACAATCTCCAAGCCTATGTCATCAACGTCAGCCGCAATCACATCGACGGTTTCATTCCTGAGAACTTGTCCCAAAGTATCGAGATTCTGGATCTTTCCTACAACAACTTGTCTGGATCCATTCCCGCAGGAATCATCAACTTGACTTCTCTCTCCCGCTTCAACATCTCGTACAATCCAGACTTGACGGGACCCGTGCCGGAGTTGAACCAGTTCTCGACCTTCGATCCTGATGTGTACCTCGGGGATACAAAGCTGTGCTTCAACCCGAACCCAATCTGGCACATGAATGCTTCTGCATGGGGCTCTCGAGACGATCTCCCGGAACAGTGTCCCCTTGCTCCTAGTCCTGCGCCGATTCTGCACCCGGTTCCGCCGTCTTCAGCCGTGGGATCGGAATCAGAGCGGAAGGCCAATATACGGCTGATGATCCTTCTCATCAGCACATTCAGCTCGCTCACAGCATTGATCTTAGCAGCGTCAGTGTTTTGGTGTATTACCAAATGGAATTCCAGTAACGCCAAGAAGCAAACTTTCCAGTTCGTGTGCATGAAAGCTGCGGATCAGCATTATGATCATGGAGGCAAATCGTCTAAGTCTAGTAGTCGAAGATTCTCCTCTTTCAGGACGAAGAATCTCCACGAGAATAATACTATAATCCCTGTCGCGTCCTTCGGGTTGCAGTGCCTCAAATCCCTCACGTACTCAGACCTGATGTTGGCGACAGATGGCTTCAGTGAAGCGAACATCATCGGTGACGGAGGTTTCGGGATCGTGTACAAGGCGAAGCTAGGACCCGACAACGCTGAAGTCGCCATCAAGAAGCTGATACAGAGCGGCGCACAGGGAGATCGCGAGTTCCAAGCGGAGATGGAGACTCTCGGCAACATCAAACACGAGAATCTGGTGCCGTTGTTGGGCTACTGCAACAAGCACATGGAGAGATTGCTTGTGTATAAGATCATGCAAAACGGAAGCCTGGACGACTGGTTGTATGAGAGCCCCGAGAAAGCAGCTGCACTGAACTGGGCGACTCGGCTGCGCATCGCTTATGGCACTGCATCCGGGCTTTGTTTCTTGCACCATGAATGTGTGCCGATGATCATTCACCGCGACATCAAACTGAGCAACATCCTGCTAGACGAGTTCTTTGAGGCACGATTGACGGATTTTGGTCTAGCACGGCTGCTGGACTTATCCAACACGCATGTGAGCACCATCATTGCCGGCACTCCTGGCTACGTTGCTCCCGAGTACAGCCAGACATGGAAAGCTACCACCAAAGGCGACGTGTACAGCTTCGGTGTTGTGCTACTGGAGCTGGTTTCCGGCAAGCGACCCACTGCAGCGGAGTTCAATTATGCAGGACGACGAGAGGGTAACAATCTAGTAGAATGGGTACGGATCCTTCTCTCCACTGACCGACAACACGAGGTCTGTGAGACCGTTGTTCTTAAAACCGGTGACCCCTTGCAGGTGAAAGAGTTTCTCACACTTGCTCTCCACTGCACAATGGAGTCACCATCCAAGCGACCCACCATGCAAGAAGTGACCACACGATTGAGAGAGATCATCAGTCTCAATTCTCAAAGCTCCAGTACTAGTGCAGCTGCCGATCATCAGACTCATGCAGATCATGATCACTGCAGCTGCTCTAGTACTAATTCTTTGCATGATCATCATCAGGATCAGCTACTGGAAGACCATGATCTGCACTACTGCTGCTCTATTTATTCTTTGCATCATCATCTTCATCATCATCATCATCATCCTCATCAGGAGCTGCAAAATCATGTCTGCTGCAGCTGCTCTAATTCTGTGCATCATGACAATCATCAATGCAGCTGTGCTTATACCATGAGTCCAACATGTGCTGCAGCAGTAGCTCATCATCACCATCATCATCATCATCATCAACAGATCTGTATGACCAATTTGCAAAACAATAACTTTGACAATAATGCAGTTGAATCCAGCTGCAGCTTCTGTAATGTATGTGGCAGCATGGATCATGTTGTAACTCTGGGATTGCTGCCTGGAGAAGAGGAATTATCTCGCTAGTGACCAATTATGTCACTCTTGTAACATGAGTTGTATATAATTTATAGGTAGACCACAGTAGATCATGATGATCAGTACAGTGTTTTATTAGGAATTTCACTCATGTTTTGTGATAATTTTAGGTATTGTTAATCTGAGTTATTTCAAGGAATGGCAGGCTAGTTGAATTTTGCAAGTTTGTGAATGCTGTACTATCTAGAACATTTTTGACACTTTGCAAGCTCTGATGATCACATGAACAAGAAGTTGCTGTGGATCCAGTGTTTGAGGGTAAATTAATATTTTTGAAGTTTGAGGCTAACTTGAGAAGGAGAACTTTGTTCAGGAATGACAAACACTACCTGTCAGCTTTCTTCAGATTTCAAGCACACTACTGCTCAGGGGGTTGAATCCTCAGGTTCTTGACCCAAGGAAGAAACTAAGTTTCTTCTTTGATAAACAAAAAAAATAAATAAAAACAATAATAATCCAGGGATGATTTTTTTATAAAACTGGCTCCAAAAGATGTAGATTGTGTTGTTCTCAAGATACATTTAGGAGCCAAATTTTCACTTGTGAGAAGGTGGCTTACAACAGATAGATTGTGAAAATAATGGCCTTAATTTGGCAGATTTTGGAAAAAACATTTCTACATATGCAGATTTCTCCAAAAGGTTCCAGCCTTGGTGTGTGTTTTTTATTCAATTTTGTGATGTAGCCAATTTGGTGATCATCCATAAGCTGATTTAGCCAAATTTGGCTGTTAACAAAATATGAAAGGAAAAAAATATATATATCCCCTTATATTTCTGGCTACCTACTTGAACCATATTTAGAAATCTAGTAATTTTATAGATTTTCGTGAATTTTTTAAAAAACTTTGGATTAAAAGAAAATCATTGAATTTGAGGCAATAAATTCAAAGAATTCTTCTTCAGTGTGAAATTTCACACACACACAACAAAAAAGAATGGTGATTTGAGCATTTGGGAAGGTAGCTTAAGTATAACTTTCATATCTGGTCTATAGCCAAATTTGGCTAAATCTTCTTGTGATGATTACCTTTTGGGTCAGAAGATTGAAAAGGAAAACCCAAAAACCCTGAAGGGTGTATATTCCAGTGTTGGGCGGGTCTCTAGTTTTTATGATAACCATCGGGTCGGGGTATGAAACTATTTTGAAAGACCCGACTCAGTTCTTTTTTAAATTTTTATTTTCATATTTTCAAGACCCAGGCAAGGCTTCAAAAATTTGCAAAAAATAATTTTACCTAGGTTTCAAAGCACCAATTCTCTAACATGTGATACTAGTCGGTTTTCAAAGGCAATTTTCACATACTGGTTATTAGAAATTTTATTATCTCAAAAATTAACTTTTAATGTTCAAAAATAACAAAATTGCACAAAACATGAAAATTCTAAAAAAAATTCAACATATTATATGTCCATTATTTCATCTTATTCAAATGAACCTTCAAATTCTTCTAACTCCTTTTCAAAACCTATTTATTTTTTGAATTAACTCTACTAAATTGGAAGGTAGTTTACATCCATCTCTAGGATCATTTGGTCAACTTTTGCTTACAAAAATCGAATTTTTATGTTTCTGATTATAAATGACATTTCCTAAGATTTGTAAGTATGCCTGTTAAAGAACAAAATCTTTTTGTTTCAATTTGTGACCCTACAATGCTTAAGATTTGACAAGCCAAAAAACCAATTGTAAGAAACATGACTTCATGCTTTCCCCACCATTGAAGAGGGCACTTGATGTTTTTGGGATTCACTTGGTAATGTTTGAAAATCAATAATTCCCTAGTGACAAGTTCTTTTGATGGCTGACTTGTGGATTTAGTTTGTTGAAAATATCAAAGGGTGAAAGCACGATCAATTAGACATAGAAAGTAATAATTGTTCATGCAATCATATTTTTGCACATAAATGCAAGAAAGTAGAGTCAAAATATTTTCAATCATTATGAAACCATCATGTTGTTCAATAGTGGGTTTATAATTTGTTGTATACAAAGTTTGGGAAATTTTCGTATAATAAAAGTAGGTTAAAAATATTTTTGAAACATATTAGCCAAAATGTGTTCAAAAATACTTTTACATTAGAAAGGTTGATTCATTATTACTTTTAAAGTGATAGTTGAAAGCACATAAGTATATTTGAAAACAACAATATCCAAGAAAGTAGAAAAATTCATTTGCAGTTGTGAAAAATCTACTTAAATAGACATTAAACATGTAATTTTTTAATATCATTGGCATAAAGTCAAAGAACATGCCCATATTGATCATTGGAATAAATAATATTTTAAATTTTATTATATGAAGGTGTATTTTATGACTATTTTCCATTTATGTAAACAAGTATCACAAAGTGTTTAATTGATCATGCTTTAATTAATGTGATCCAAAACACCATAAACTTCACTTCTGATGTTGGAAGCAAAGAAAGATAATTCAAAAGCTATCCTAGAATCAACATTAATCAAATTGATTGGTGCAATTGGTTTTACAATTTCTTCCTTAAATTTTAAGCACATAGTAAAGGCACATTGTAATACATCAAAAAGTAACCAGTGGCTCTTAGATTGGTTCAAAACACAAGCAATCACAATGGGAGATAAAGAATCCACAATTATTTTAAAGATATGCTAAGTAAAAAGAGGAGGAACTCTTCCACTTATTCTAATAGTATTTTGCTTACTATAACAAAAAATAATTGCATCCTTCAATTACAAGGCTTCTTGAAACATAATAATTTTGTTAGCAAATCTGTAAAAAAATTTCAAATTCCAATGTTATAAGATTTAACTATAATAGATCAACAAGAAACAAAAAAGATAATAATTTAAAAAATAAATTGCAATAGATTAAATAATCACCTTGTTCATTGGAATATTTAACTTTCTTGGAGGCAAGTTAGAATCTGAACAAGCCTTGTTCCATTCTTTTTTACCCTTTCTAGATTTTTTAGGCCAAGTTATACATTTTTGCAAATCTAACTACGTAAATTTGATTGAAAGAAACTATAGATTCTTACAAACATTTTCATTAATAGTAACATAGTGGCATGTTTTGGAAAAATCATGGCCAAAACAAACACCTTAAAAAATTCCATCTAAATTAAAAACTTCACAATTTACAAAAGATTTTAAAGCAATTGTCATAGTATTTAAATTTGAGCCATCATCCTTAACATAGGCAATGATTTTGTTTCTTAGCCCATATTGATCAAACAATTTTGTCAAATTGTTAGTTAATGTTTGCCTAGTAATTTTTGTTGTTTCAAACAAACCAATAGTTATTTGTTTGGGTTGCCAATTAGATCCCAAAAAGTTTATAACAAGAGCAAATATATCATGCACACCCTTTGACATCCATAAGTCAAAACTTGCTATGGCACAAATACAATTTGTTAATTTTGGCAAAACATATATTTGTTTTGTTTTCTCCATCAAGTTTAAGTAATATTTCTTGAGAAAATTATTTTTTTAGAAAGGAACATTAATTCTAGGAGACAAATGTAATGTTAAACACTTAAACCATACATTTTCAACAAACTGTAATGGTAAGTTATTTTTCACAATCAAAAGGTCAAGGTCTTGCAAAAAGTTTTTTTGCTACACATCGTCCTTTTTGAAAAGTTCTTTTATAACAAAAAAAATAGATATTGCACTTGTTGGAACATTTGGCCTTTTTTTATAGGTTGTCTTTCAATAGTTCCTATTATTTCATAATTAATTTCTTCTTCAAAAAATTTCACAATTAAAGAATGATCTACATTTACTTGTTTTTTAAAAATAGTTATACCATAAGTTTTAGAATAAGTTATTAATCTTTTTCTTTCTTTAGTTCTTGCATTAGGAATATTTATTGCACTATCATAACATAAAATACATCTCATGGCTTGATGGGATGCAAAGATGCAACTTCAACTTCTTTCCCATCATTCACAATAAAATGCCCAACATAAAGAATTTTTATTATGCCCTTTCCAAAATTTTCTTTGATCATGTAATTTTTGTAAATTTTCTTCATTAATTTTTTCCCATTTTTTTCAGTTCTACTATTTTTTGTTTGCACATTTGCACATTCTCCTCTTTCCACATCTTTTTCAATGTCCATTTCATTTTTCATTTGTTTGATTTTTTTCAATCAAAATTTAATTTTCATTTTGATTTGACTCCCCCATTTTCTACCAGAATATTATTTTCCTTCAAGGAAAAAATAAAAAATGAGTATGTTTTTTGCCAAAATAATATTCTGTCAGCTATATGAAAATCAACATAAACATTTACAAAAAATTGAAAGAAAAAAATTTGCAATGTGCTCAAAAAATACACAATGAAATTATGCAAATGAAATGCAATGTGTATAATTAAATGTACAATATTCAAATAATTTGTACACAAAAAAAAAACACATTATTAACCACCATTTCCCAAAAACATGCATAATTAAAAAAACTCATCAATAAACAAAAATTGAACACAAAAATTCTCACCTTCCAAGTTTGGCCAAAAAGAATTTAAATTTGAAAAATTTGAATTTGGATTTCTCCTCCACACTCCACACCTGCAAAAGAGAAAAGGTGGGGGGGAGAAGTACCAATTTAAAACAAGAGGAGTAAAGTAGCACGATCAAACAAGAGGAGCAAAGAACAACAAAATCACAAGCATAACAAAGAGGTAGCTAAATAAAGAGGTTGAACAAGAAAAGCGGAGCAAGTTGAACAAGAGCTGTGGAATAGTAGGTCGGGTAAAACGAGCAAAATAGGTTGAGTAAGAGGAGCGGAACAACAAATTGAGTAAGAGGAGTAGCAGGTTGAACAAGAGGAATGGAACAACAAGTTTAGCAAGAAGAGTGGAGTAGCTTGAGCAAGATGAGAGGAGCAACATGTTAAGCAAGAAGAGCGAAGCAACATAAAAAAGCAAAGTAGAAGGTTGAGCAAGAGCAACACTAAACAAAGAAACTAATCAAGCACATTAAATTAAGCAAGAAAAAAAAGAATATCCAAGAAAATGAGACAAACTCACACACAATGAGTAAGCAACTCTAAAACACTTGCTTTATAGCAAGCAGCAAGTGGCGCTACTTGCTTGCTAAACCCTAAACCTAACTAAACCCTAAATTAATTATGAACTAAATATTGACTAAACAACCAAAGACTAAACCCTACTAACTGTTGACCTACTAACACCCTAATTAATTCTAAACTTTGAAACCCTGACCCTGATTTTTTTTTAATACCCTGCCAAGGTTTCAATAAAATTAAAATACGTATTTGATCAGGGTTTCAAAGGCCCAGTTCTCACATTATATGTAACCCTGCAGCCAGGTTTCATAAAGGGTATCACTCAATGTAATTCCTTTCAGGGATTCAAACCGAGAACCAGCTTGAAACCCTGTTTGATTCTCTCATTTTTTCTCCAACACTGGTATATTCACAGTCAAAGCAACCAAAAAGGATGTCAGACCAATGTAAGATCAAAGTCAAACAAACCAAAAAGGCTGTAGAGTCAAATACTGTGTAGAACACCCGTCAAAGAGGATTTCAACAAGCAACCAATAAACAAAAGTTTGATGTTCCCCTTGTGGTTTGCCCTCTCAGGTGGTTCTTTTGTGTTCTTGGAGGTGGGTCCTTCCATTTTGATCTTTGTATTCCCTCTATTTTGCATGCTTTGGTTTATTTATGATTGGCAGGGTTTCATCAAGTTTGTCTCTTATGGGAGCAAATGAGAGCTTATTTGTATACACATGGGGCTTCAGCCCCAATGTTAGTTCAGTCGTGGGTCTTAAATTTAGGAGTACATACGTCTTGCTGCATTTCTTTTTTCAATGTCCGCCATTAGCCTGATTTTTCTAAAATACACTGAGTGATGCCTTAAACACATTTGGGGTGTGTAATGGACGTTACTGAACGATTCAGTAGCGTACATTACACACCCCAAGTGTGTCCAGGCAACAACAAAATGTGTCTAGTCTTCACCAGATACATTTAAATCAGGCAACTGGGCAGGAATGAGAAATGAAATGCAGCAGTACTTCTGTACTGCCACATTTAAGACCCATGGCTGATTTAATGTTGGGGAGTTACTTGCTTTCTCCAATGGTTTGGAGATTTTTGTTACCCGGTGAAGACCCTTGAAGTTAAGGGGCATGCATCACCCATGTAACTGTGGAAGAGAGCTGTGTTTCATGTATTCTATACTTTACCAGATTGAAAGCTTAACAATTGTCACAGCAGGAAAATTGTCCCAAGTGCATTTAAGGGTTGAACCCGAACGGATTAAAGTACCTAGGGAAGCAATTTGGAACATTCAAAAGCCCTTGTGTGCCAGTATGGTACACATAATTAAAAGGGCTTTTAAATGTTCCAAATATGTGGAATACTTTCTGTGCTCGATTTGATTGTTAGCTGGTTTCTATTCCCTGTAACATTTTATAATTAAAAAGGTGGTTTTTTCAATTTATTTAGAGCATCTCCACCTACACCCCTTATCCAGGCCTCTATCACTGTGTACTGGATGAAATAACACTGAATGAAACATAGAGTATTCATTGACGCAATCATTGTG